>Ga0207713_1000968_pt1 | contig 25358 bp, 24 predicted proteins | sample KBSS64metaG_FD_184404 | JGI IMG/M metagenome (GOLD analysis project Ga0207713, IMG submission 184404) | Switchgrass rhizosphere microbial communities from Kellogg Biological Station, Michigan, USA - KBS S6-4 metaG (SPAdes) (version 2) | ecosystem: Host-associated > Plants > Roots > Rhizosphere >... | reverse complement strand
ATTTCGGTATCTTCATTGGTCTGGACGGCGGCATCGACGGTCTGGTTCACCTGTCCGACATCTCCTGGAACGAAGTGGGCGAAGAAGCCGTACGTCGTTTCAAGAAGGGCGACGAGCTGGACACCGTCATCCTGTCGGTTGACCCAGAGCGCGAGCGCATCTCCCTGGGCATCAAGCAACTGGAAAGCGATCCGTTCTCCGAGTACGTCTCGGTTAACGACAAGGGCGCTATCGTGACCGGTACCGTGAAAGAAGTTGACGCCAAAGGCGCCATCATCGTTCTGGCCGACGACATCGAAGCAACCCTGAAAGCCTCTGAAATCAGCCGTGACCGCGTTGAAGACGCGCGCAACGTTCTGAAAGAAGGCCAGGAAGTTGAAGCCAAGATCATCAGCGTTGACCGCAAGAGCCGCGTAATCCAGCTCTCGATCAAGTCGAAAGACGATGCTGAAGAGAAAGAAGCCATCCAGAGCCTGAAAGCAGCTCCGGAAGGTGAAGCAGCTGACACCACTATGGCGGCACTGCTGCGTCAAGCAATGGCCAAACAGAACTAAGTTCTGCTTGATCATGAAAAAGGGCGACTTCGGTCGCCCTTTTTTGTGCCTGCGATTTGGTGGCGGTGCGCGCCGCGGTTTGCGTGTATCGAGGCTACGGTGAAACCAATCACTTCAGCGGGTTGTCTGTTTCTTTAATCGGATCAATCGCCTATTCGCGACTAAGCTGGGTATTAGTCGTGCAGTAGTCGGGCGTTGCCTGGCATAAGGAAGTGGATGAACAGATTTATTGTCTTGATTGCGGTGTTGGTACTGGCTGGCTGCACCACAAGTGCCAAAACGCATGCTGTGCGTGGCGTCAGCGGTATCGAGATCGACTGCTCTGGTCTGGGTTCGGGGTGGGAGAAATGCCAAAAGCGCGCAGCGAAGGAGTGCAAGGGCGCGGGTTACAGGGTAATCACCCGATCTGATCAGGCCAAGGATGAAGATGAATATCCGTTTGGCTTCAATCCCGCAGGCTACGTCACTCGAACCATGCTGGTCATGTGCCGTTGAGTGTTCACTGCTTCGGCTTGTGCTTTTGTGCACTGAAAACAGGCGTTTCGGCGCCAAGGAAGATATGTCAATCCCTGGGCTGTTCAAAATCTTCCGGGCGTGCTAAAACCTTTCAAGCGCTGATCTAGCTGCTTGAAAAAGAAGGGAAAAATATGACGAAGTCGGAGTTGATCGAACGAATTGTCACCCATCAAGGGCTACTCTCATCCAAGGATGTGGAGCTGGCCATCAAGACCATGCTTGAACAAATGTCCCAGTGTCTGGCCACCGGTGATCGCATCGAGATCCGTGGGTTTGGCAGCTTCTCCCTGCACTATCGTGCGCCGCGCGTCGGTCGCAATCCAAAGACTGGTCAGTCGGTTAGTCTTGACGGCAAATTCGTTCCGCATTTCAAGCCGGGTAAGGAGTTGCGTGATCGGGTGAATGAGGAAGAGGAGGAGGGGGTTTGATCGTCGCTAGCCTGAAGGGAGTTAGTCATGCGTAACATCAAGCGCATACTTCTTGGCGCTTTCAGTATTTTGCTTGTATTGGTGGTTCTCGCGTTTGTGCTTGAGAATCAGCAGTCAATTTCGTTGATGTTTCTGGGGTTCACCGGGCCGCAGCTTCCAGTGTCATTGGTGGTGGTCATCGTACTGCTCGTTGGTATGCTGATTGGTCCGATTCTGGGGTGGTTTCTGGGGCGTTCGTCCAAGGCAGCGCGAAAACGACTGTTCTGAAAGCGACAGGCGCACGGCATCTATCGAATTTGCGCCTTGGCCTGTCTTTATCCATTAGTAAAACCATCATTAAGCTGTAAAATGCTCCCCTTGTTCGATCGTGCCTTATTGCATGACGATTCAGACTGACTCTGACGGATGCCAATTGCGACTGGCCTCTGCATTCATGGATTAGATAGCGCTCACTGGCAGCGCTATCCGCAGCTCAAGGGTATCGTTTCGCGTGAAAATTCTAGTTACCGGCGGCGCCGGCTTCATTGGCTCGGCAGTCATCCGTCACATCATCTCCAATACGTCCGATGCTGTCGTTAACGTCGATAAGCTGACTTACGCCGGTAATCTGGAGTCGCTGGCAGAAGTCAGTCAGGATTCGCGTTACGCCTTCGAGCGCGTCGATATCTGCGATCGCGATCAGATCGACCGTGTCCTGCGTGAGCACCAACCGGATGCAATCATGCACCTGGCCGCAGAATCCCACGTTGATCGCTCGATCTCCGGTCCGTCTGAATTCATCCAGACCAACATCATCGGTACCTACACGCTGCTCGAAGCTGCTCGCCATTACTGGGCTGCGCTGGATGGTACGCGCAAGGCCAACTTCCGCTTCCACCACATTTCGACTGACGAAGTTTACGGAGACCTCGAAGGTCCGGGAGACCTCTTCACCGAAACCACGCCGTATCAGCCAAGCTCGCCATACTCGGCCAGCAAAGCCAGCTCCGATCACTTGGTTCGTGCCTGGGCTCGTACATACGGCTTGCCTACTCTGGTCACCAATTGCTCGAACAACTACGGCCCATGCCATTTCCCTGAGAAGTTGATCCCGCTGATCATTCTTAACGCACTGGAAGGAAAACCGCTGCCGGTTTACGGAAAAGGCAATCAAGTACGTGACTGGTTGTATGTAGAAGATCACGCCCGTGCGTTGTACAAAGTCGTAACCGAGGGCGTCATCGGCGAGACATACAACATCGGTGGCCACAACGAAAAGCAAAACATCGAAGTAGTGCATACCCTTTGCGCACTGTTGGATGAGTTGCGTCCTGACTCTGCTCATCGTCCGCACGCCAGCCTTATCACTTATGTTCAGGATCGCCCGGGCCACGATCAGCGTTATGCGATCGATGCAAGCAAGATTCAGCGCGAGTTAGGCTGGACCCCGGAAGAGACGTTTGAAACCGGTATCCGTAAAACGGTTGAGTGGTATCTGACCAATACTGAATGGGTAGAGCACGTGAAGAGCGGCAGCTATCAGCAGTGGATCGATCAGAACTACAGCGATCGTTCGAGCAAGGCATGAAGATTCTTCTCTTGGGGAAAAACGGTCAGGTTGGCTGGGAGCTGCAACGCTCCCTCGCGCCGCTGGGGGAATTGATTTCCCCTGACCGCAACACGGGTGGCGATTTGTCCGATCTGGACGCGTTGCGTGCGACGATTCACCAGGTCAAGCCTGAGATCATTGTCAACGCAGCTGCGTACACAGCAGTCGATAAGGCAGAGTCAGAAACCGAACTAGCTGATTGTGTGAACGGTCAGGCGAGTCAGGTCATGGCCCAAGAGGCTGCATCCCTGGGTGCCTGGCTAATTCATTACTCGACCGATTATGTCTTCAGTGGGCAAGGTGCGAAGGCTTGGCAGGAAACTGACTCGGTCGCTCCAGTGAACCACTATGGCGCGAGCAAGCTCGCAGGTGAGCAGGCGATTATTGAGTCGGGATGCAAGCACCTGATCTTTCGTACCAGTTGGGTTTATGGCGCTCGAGGCAACAATTTTGCCAAGACTATGCTGCGTCTGGCGAAGGATCGTGAAAGCCTGAGCGTTATCGCCGATCAAATCGGAGCGCCAACTGGCGCTGACTTGATTGCGGATATCACCGCATTGGCGATTCAGCAAGTCATGCATCGTCCTGAGCTGGCAGGCCTTTATCATTTGGCCGCCGCAGGTGAGGTTTCGTGGCACGGCTATGCCTGTCACGTAATCGATTTTGCCAAGACTCAAGGTGAAGAATTGGCGGTAACTGCCGTCAATCCGATCGATACGATCGCTTATCCAACACCTGCACGTCGCCCGCTGAATTCACGATTGAATACTCAAAAGCTGCGCGACAACTTTTCTCTACACTTGCCGGATTGGCAAAGTGGCGTAACCCGAATGCTTAGGGAAGTCCTGAATAAATGACTACGACAAATCGCAAAGGCATCATCCTTGCTGGCGGTTCTGGCACGCGCCTGCATCCGTTGACCCTTGGCGTGTCGAAACAGATGCTGCCAATTTACGACAAGCCGATGATCTTTTATCCGTTGTCGGTGTTGATGCTTGCCGGAATGCGCGAAGTCCTGATCATCTCGACGCCAGAAGACTTGCCATGTTTCCGCAAGCTGCTGGGTGACGGTAGCGTGTACGGTATCAAGTTGATCTACGCCGAGCAGCCGAGCCCGGATGGCCTCGCACAAGCATTCATCATCGGTGAGGAGTTTATCGGCAAGGACCCATGCTGCCTGATCCTGGGTGACAATATCTTCTACGGACAGCACTTCTCAGACAATTTGCGCTCTGCAAACTCTCAGCAACAGGGTGCAACGGTATTCGGCTACCACGTATCTGACCCGGAGCGTTTTGGTGTTGTTGAGTTTGATGCTACGGGTCGTGCACTGAGCATTGAAGAAAAGCCGCTGAAGCCGAAGTCTAACTATGCCGTTACCGGCCTTTACTTCTACGACAACGATGTTGTCGAGATCGCCAAGGGCATCAAGCCTTCCGTGCGCGGAGAGCTGGAAATTACCGATGTTAACCGTGCCTATCTCGAACGCAAGGCGCTGAGCGTTGAAATGCTTGGTCGTGGTTTTGCGTGGCTGGATACCGGAACCCATGATTCGCTGCTGGAAGCCAGTCACTTCGTTCACACCATCGAGCAGCGCCAAGGCTTGAAAGTGGCGTGTCTGGAAGAAATTGCCTACCACAATGGCTGGATTACTGCTGAGCAGTTAGGTGCACAGGCTGATGCCCTGAAGAAAACCGGTTACGGCCAGTATCTGCGAAAGCTTCTGGACTCGCCATCTCACTGATTCGAACGCTCACTTTTTTGAGCGACGTTTACCCGGTGCAAGCAGGAAAGGCATGCCAGTAAAACATCCCAAGATCGTGGTTTTGCTGGCTGCCTACAATGGCATGCAATGGATTGAAGAGCAGTTGGCTTCAATCCTTGGCCAATCTGCGGTCGACATAACCGTCTATATCAGTATTGATTCATCCTCTGACGGGACCGAAGAATGGTGCGTGGCTTATGCCGCGAAACATCCCGAGGTACTGATCTTGCCGGCTGCCGGCAGATTCGGTGGAGCCTCTCGCAACTTCTTTCGGCTAGTCCGTGATGTCGATCTGCAAGGTTACGACTACGTGGCCTTTGCCGATCAGGATGACGTGTGGCATTCCGACAAACTTCAGCGCGCTATCCATGCGATTCAAACTCGCGAAGTCGATGCTTACTCAAGTAATGTCACGGCTTTCTGGCCTGATGGAACTACGCATTTACTAGACAAGGCACAGCCTCAGGTTGAATGGGATTTCCTTTTTGAAGCGGCGGGGCCTGGTTGTACTTATGTGATGAACAAGCACCTCGCGGGTTCACTTAAGACATCGATGCTCGAAAACTGGCAACTTTTGCAAAACGTCAGTCTGCATGACTGGTACTGCTATGCCTTTGCACGTAGTCATCGCTACCAATGGTTTATCGATCCGAAACCGACCATGAATTATCGCCAGCATGAGCGTAATCAGATTGGCGCCAACAAAGGCTTCAATCCACTAATTTCGCGATATAAAACTATTCATGCTGGCTGGTGGTTCAATCAAGTTCATCTGATTGCTCGGTTAGTTGGCCAGGAACATGACCCGTTTGTAAAAACATGGTTGCCATTGCGTCGTTGGAATCTAATAAAGTTGTCCTTCTATTCTTGGGAGTGTCGGAGGCGGAAACGGGATAAATTGTTGTTCTTTTGTGTTTGCTGGTCGAGTGCGCTGGTAAGGAATCGATCTAGATGACTATTCCAAAAATATTAGTGACGGGTGCTAGCGGTTTTGTCGGCGCAGCAGTCGTTTTTAGGTTGCTATTAGATAAGAAGTTTGTACCTGTCGCTGCAGTTCGCGGTGTGAGTCTATTCACAGGGTTATGTCCTGTCGTATATTTCGACCTAACTGATCCTGAAAGCCTTCCCGTGCTAGATGATGTGGATGTCGTTATTCACGCCGCTGCTCGCGTACATGTTATGAAGGAAACGGCAATCGATGCGTTGGCGGAGTTTCGCAAGGTCAACGTTGAGGGCACCCTCAGATTGGCCAGACGCGCCGCCGAAGCAAAAGTAACTCGATTTATTTTTGTAAGTTCGATTAAGGTCAACGGTGAAAGTACTGGCTTGGGCGAAAACTTCAAAGCAGATGACTGCCCGGCTCCTGTTGATGAGTATGGCATATCCAAACATGAAGCCGAGGAGGCATTGAAGCGGTTCGGTCGTGATACCGGTATGGAGATTGTAATCATTCGGCCTCCGTTGGTATACGGACCAGGAGTTAAGGCAAACTTTCTAAGCATGATGGTTTGGCTAAACAAAGGTATTCCGTTGCCGTTGGGAGCGGTACGAAATCGTCGCAGTTTGGTGGCGATTGGTAATTTAACGGATCTTATAGTTACTTGTATCGAGCATCCGGCTGCCGCGAATCAAACATTCTTGGTTAGTGACGGTAGAGATTTATCCACCACCCAGTTGTTGAAGTATCTAACTGGGGCATTCGGAGGGAAAGCTAGTATCTTCCCATTGCCTGAGAGAATTTTAATTATGGTAGCTTCGATGCTCGGGAAGCGAGCCGTTGCTCAGCGGATACTCGGGTCGCTGCAAGTCGATATTAGGAAAAATTACGACTTATTGGGTTGGACTCCGCCAATCAGCACGGAAATAGCTATGCATCAGACTGTCCGTCATTTTCTGGAAGGCCAAAAGAAATGAATTTTTGGTGGCTGGTTCTGATCGTGTTTGCCGGATCTTGGGGGTTAACCCTGATATTAAGGCGTTACGCAATAGCTAAACAATTGATAGATATTCCTAATGAGCGTAGTTCGCATTCTATTCCCACTCCTCGGGGAGGCGGAGTGGCAATCGTCTCTACTTTCGCCTTGGCCCTACCCGTACTTTATAGCCTTGATTTTATTAGTCTGAGTGCTCTATACACTTTGCTAGGAGCCGGTTTGCTAGTGGCGGGAATAGGGTTTGCTGATGATCATGGACACGTAGCTGCGAGTCGGCGTTTACTGGGGCATTTTTTTGCAGCTGCGTGGGTTTTATTTTGGGGGAAAGGACTGCCCGCAGTTAACTTGTTTGGTGTCAGTTTCGACTTAGGCTGGCTGGGCGAAATTCTGGCTGCTGTCTATCTTGTTTGGATGCTTAATCTATATAACTTTATGGATGGCATTGATGGTTTGGCAAGTGTCGAAGCGATTAGCGTCTGTCTAGGCATGAGCTTGGTTTATTATCTGAGCGGAAATGTTGCGATCATTTGGGTGCCACTGGTTCTTGCTGCTGCGGTTGTAGGCTTTTTATGCTGGAATTTTCCTCCTGCCAAAATTTTCATGGGAGATGCTGGCAGTGGCTTTCTCGGTTTTACCCTCGGAGGGTTGGTACTCCAAGCCGGATGGGTCGATCCAGCGCTATTTTGGAGCGGACTTATATTACTCGGCGTATTCATTGTAGACGCAACATTGACGTTGCTTCGACGGCTAGCGCGTGGCGATAAGGTTCACCAGGCACACCGAAGCCATGCTTATCAATTTGCGTCGCGATATTTCAATAGCCATAAAGTAGTTACATTAGGTGTGATTGGAATTAATCTTCTTTGGTTATATCCGCTTTCTGTATTGGTGGGGGGTGGCTATTTAGATGGTTTCTATGGATTAATTATTGCGTACACTCCAATATGTTTGCTCGCTGTAAAGTATCGTGCTGGAATGATTGAGTAAGGTCGGGGGGGGAGTAGTTGAAGTGCCGTATTTTAAGTGGTATTGGAAAACCACATTAGTAATCTACGTTTAGTGTGTTATTGTAAATCTAATTTTATAAATTAGGTTTGGCGGTGCGTGTTGATGGAAAAAATTTTGTTTATATGATTTGTATTAGATAAATGATGTGCGCGGTGAAAGAGTGGTACTTGACCTGTGTGTTTTTGAATTACAAGACTTAGTCTAGCAGGTTTGGTTAGCGACCGGATGTGAGTGCTTACTCGGCTTTGTAAATACATATATTAGTGTTCAGGTTTGTTTAATGGGGCTGTAATTATGAACTTATCGCATGTGTCGAGTTTTAAGCTTATTTGGTACCTTCTTGTCAGTGTAGCTATTGCTCTTGTTCTGGTATTCGTCGTTCAAATAGCTGCTACTTCATATGCTTCAGTTACCTTGTTTTTCCAGAACTCTCCGAGAGAGTGGTGTTTCACCGCTATTTTAATTTTTCTCTCATGCCTTTTTCTTGACTGTTTAGTAGGTAGAAGGTTTCTCGCTATTGCTCCGATATCCTTCTTTATTATTTGCCTTGCTATTGTGAGTGGTCAAAAAAATGGATACAGATCTGAGCCCCTATATCCATGGGATTTTCTTTCTGTAAATCAATTGCTGGATTTGTTGCCGCTGCTTCTAAAAGAACATCCAAGAGATGCTTTTTTCATGGTTGCGTTATTTGTTCTATCAGTTATTTTCGTATCAGCAGTTACGCTGTTTTTTGCAAAAGCCGTGAAAATTTCACTAAAATTTCGAGTTGTTATGGGTGTAACTAGTTTTGTTGGTTTGATTTATTGTATTTATAGTATTAGTCCGTTTGGCTCCTTACAGTTTTACAGAAATACAAATATTATGAATATGGCTTGGGATCAGTCGATAAATTATCCTAAGAACGGATTTTTGCTGGCATTTTCTTTTAGTTTGAACTCAGCATTGATTAGTAAGCCCGCACTTAACATTGAGTCTGTATTGTCAGATTTTAGTGTTGATTATAAACCTAGCACTATCAGCGACAAAGGTGATGTAGTCGTTGTGATGAGCGAGTCTTTCTGGGATTCAACAAAGCTACCTGGAATACAATTTGTCCCTGATCCAATTCCGACCGTTCGTAGGCTCCAAAAAGGTGAGGTTTTTTCTCCAGTGTACGGGGGAGGCACAGCTAACGTCGAATTTGAAGCGCTGACGGGCTTCTCTAATTCATTTCTGCCGGCGGGCAGTCTCCCTTATCAACAGTATATAAATAGAAATACACCTTCTATTATCTGGGCATTGAAAAATATTGGGTACCGATCTGTAGCAGTACATCCGTACCATCGCTGGTTTTGGAATAGAGAAAGCGTGTACTCAAAACTCGGTTTCGACAAGTTTATAAGCATTGAACAAATGCCTCTCGGAGAAACTCGCGGCCTTTTCTATGCGGATGAAGCGCTATCTACAGTAATATTAAGAACGCTAGATGAGTCGACGCAGCCTACAGTGTTATTTGCCGTAACAATGCAAAATCATGGTCCATATGAAAAACAGAGATATACTCAAAAAAAAATCAATCTCAAACTTGATGCTGAAATAGGATTAGTAAATGAGGAGGGGCTGCAGACTTTTGCTGATGGAATAAGTGATGGCGATAGAGCACTGGGTTTACTGGTTTCGGAGTTGTCTAAGCGAAAGCGTCCAACCTTGCTAATATTTTTTGGAGACCATTTGCCAATGATGGGACATAATCTTGAAATATTTAAAAAGACTGGATTTATTAGTGGGGCCGAGAATGATCTTAGTGCGGTAGAACTAAAGAAAATGAGGGCTACACCTTTAGTTGTTTGGTCTAATGTGAGGAATGATTTTGAAAATCAAGGTGTTATCAGTCCAATATTCATTCCAAATATTATTGATCATGCGTTAGGTCTTGATAACCCATTTTATGGACGGTTTTTGGGCAGCGTGCGAAAACGGTATAATATAATCGATCAGACAGTTATTGGCTATTCATCTGGTAGGATAGAAAAAAATTGGCGAAATGAGTCAAAGGTCTTGATAGACGAGTATCAGTCTATTCAGTATGACCTGATGTTTGGTAATGAGATTTCGGCGCAGAGATTTTTTCCAAACTTTGACAATACTTGCTGCTCTACCGCGCTTTCTGTTGAAGCGCACTAATATTTAAGTTTTATTTATTAGTGGTTGTAGGGGTGAATAGAAAATATGCAAGCGACATATTAATATTCACCTTTCTGTCTAAGTTCTATCTTCATGATTTGTGTTTACTAATAAAAGTAGAATGGGAATTTAAAATGCAAGTTTTAAATTAACTAGCGTATAAGTAACGCTCGAGTTACTGGGATGTGGCCGCACCAAAACGGCCAAGCAGATGCAAGACTTTTTACTGTAGTTTGGCATTAGACTTTCAAGATGGCTGGCCGTAATGTGTGCCTGCCCAGAATCCTGGTCGAAATAAACTCCATGTTCGATTGACGGAGCTTTTTCAACACCTGCACAGATCAAGGCGCTGTATTCAAGAGTTGGCAGGCAAGTTGTCCGATGATGATCTGGGCAGCCGTTTACTGATCCTTTCGTGTGTCGGCAGGCTGCAAAAATGAACCACCGCCCCACACTACAGATTAAGTCGCGACTTCGCAGCGTCTGTTGGTCTTGTGCTAAGACCGTATGGCCGCCGGAGGTCAGTTAGCGCCTGACGAGAGTGTTAAACGGCTATGGGTTCAGTGTTAGGGTTTAGATGCAGCGGCCGGAATGCCGGGAGCGAGGCTTTTCCTGATTGGTCTGCTCTCTATTTATGCGATCGCTTTCCTGTGGTGGCCTGCAGGCGAATAAGCTGATGCGGAGCGTCTGGGCTATAGCCGCCCATCATGGCAAGTTGATGAATGGCTAGACACCCTGAATGGCTAGCTCTACGATTGTTGGCAACCACGATTATCCTTCAGGTTTTGCTATAGCTAAATAATGAATGACCTGACGACCCTCCGACCTAGCGTAGAACCTGATCAATAAAACCGCTGAATGAAGCAGCTGGATTCAGATCGTCAGGAAAGATTAAAGCAAGCCAAAAAATCATCCGCTAATTAATGTTGAAAGATTGGAAAGCCGTAGATTTTTGGAGCACTTGCAGAATATAGTTGGGAGAATAAGTATGATATTAGGTAGGAAGTATTTCAGCTAACTAGAATGAAAAGAAATCGCGTATCGCAGAAAACATGCCTCGACTAAACTTTTTATAAGAACCGTCTATGATCTTGCTAACTATAGGAAGTATTTTTTTTGGTAAGGGGGATGTCGAAATAAGAAGTCGCCATTTTAGATGGGAAAGATAGCTTTCCAAGTACTGACTCTGGCCAGTATCAGCGATTCCTCGGTCTCGTAATTCGGTAAGTTTGGATATCCTAGCGCTGTAGAAATGTTTTACAGAGTCTCTGATCAAAAGGTTTTTAAGATTAGAGTTCTTCTCGCCTAAGCCGAGAGTATTTTTGTCGTGAATTCGATATTTAATAAGGTTTTTATTTTGTAGGGCTACTTTTCCAGCCGTGCTATTGAAAATTGAAATCCATTCGTCATGAATCCAGCCCGGAGGAATAGGGAGTGACTTTATGAGCATATCTCTTCGGATTACCATCGTTGCTCCAGTCACGACATTTCGGCGGATTAGAACTTCGAAATAATCACCTGCCTGCATGGCTCTCATCTCGTGCTTGTCAATTTTGAGTGCCGTAAACAAATCCTTTCCAGAGCTTTCAAGATGCTCATTAACAACGTCTGCGTTGGTATGTACACAAGTTAGCAGAGGGTCATTTGTAAAGAGCTGGGTTATGGTAGAGACTTTGTTTTCAGACCAGACATCATCTTGATCGCAAAAAAAGACGATTTCGTTAGTAGCTAATAGTGCAGCTTGGGAAAAGTTGGCAACAAAACCGATATTCTTATCATTTTTATAAGTGCGTATGCAAGCGTGGATGTTTGAGTTTTTAAATTCGACTATTAGTTTCCATGAGTCGTCTTTTGACGCGTCGTCAATTATGATTATTTCATCCGGCAGAATATCTTGTTTCAATAGGCTTTCTAATTGTTCCGTTAAGTATGATTGTCCATTGTATGTGCACACGATTACGGATGTTTTCGGCATATTAAGCTCATGTTATACAGTGAGCTCGCGCTACATTTTAATGCGAGGTAGCGCGAGCGCAATTTTTAATACTTGAATCGAGAGACTAGGCCTTTAATTTTTCTAGCGACTCTCATGCTCCTCGAGTTTTGAATCGAATTGTTTAGTGTTTCAAGCTCATTGGCATCCATACCCCATAACATTGGGAACGGTGATTTGCGGCCAGCTAGTAGGCCCACGAGCCGTATCGGGTAAGTGTAACGCCACGCACGGCTATGCAGTCGCTGATGAATGATCGCTCTCAGAGCGTCCTTGTAAGCTTCGTGTTCAAGCTCTGGGTGTGGAAGTCTATCGAGACCGATCTGCCCTAGATTTGAATTCGAATTATTACTCAGCCAAAATGAAACAAGATTTCTAATCTTAGAGGCGCTGCCAGCATCCAAAAGAATTGGATACTGGTCGAGCTTCTTCCAAATAGCATAATGGTTAGCCATCCATTCCTCAGATGAATGGATGGTAAATGATGATTCCCCGGTATGCCATTGACGGTAAATGGACGTTATTTCTGCACTTGAACCTACACCGCAAATTGCAGCGGTGCGCATGAAGAAGTCCCAGTCTTCCGTTGTGGAAAGGCTGGCATCAAATCTAATTCCGGCATGGTTAAAGCAGTCAGCCGGGAATGCGAGGCTTAGTGGAGGCGTAGCGTTTTCAATTAAATGATTAAAATAATCAAAATAACTGGGATATCTTTTCTCCATTCCGCCTACAGCTCGAACAGTATTTGTACTGTGCAGCGGTTGGATCGGTTCCCATTTTTGTGCGACTGTCGAGCTTCGTAGGACTCGTCCAGGATACTTAGTTGATAAGTCTTTGAATGACTCGACCCAGTGCGCCATGACAATATCGTCATCGTCAAGAATGGCAATGTAATCGCTGTTGGCATCGCTGAAACCCGCGTTCAAAGGTTCTGTTCGGTTGCCTTTATCAACTAATAGTAGCCGAACCTTTGATCTGAAATCTGCGGTACAGTCTTCAATCACTCTTTCTACCGAAAGACGCTGATCATTAGTAAGTTTATGGCCTACGACAATGACTTCAAAGTCATCACATGTTTGAGCGGACAAGCATAATAATACATCTCTCAAGGTTCCAAGTCTGCGGCCTTGAGTACGAGTAATAACACTTAGGAATGGGCGCGGAGTTGTAGTTTTACTTTCCACGACCTTTGGGATGGGGCCAGGTAAATAGGCTCGGACGAATTGATTGGTTGCCGAGTGTTCGTCGATATCATTCCGTAAATTATATAAAAAATTGTGGAGCGGGGTGCTCGCAGCCAATACCGGATGGTATTTAGGAAAATGTTGATCGCTAAGCTCCAACTCTACGTCATTACGAGAAATTTCGTGCAAGCCAGAATTCAGCATTAGTTTGCAAAAATTATCGTTAGTGAAGACCCTGAAATGGGTGTGGTCCAAGATTCCCTTTTCTGTATAGTCCCATTTGCCAAATGCGAGTTTAAACCCTACATCACGATGGGCGAAATTAGGTACTGAGATTACGATAGGGCATTGATGAGTTAAGGCAAGCTGCCTAACGACGCTTACTGCACCCACCGGGTCCGTCAGATGCTCAAGCGTATCCAGCATTGTAATAGATGCAATCTTCCTATCTCTAACCACATCGTTTACGATTTTATAAACTTGATCAGGTTGTGATAAGTCAATTTTCGCTGTTTCAAATCCTCTCTTTTCTAAGTCCGCCAACGATTCGTCGTTAATGTCGAACCCACAGTAGGTACGATTCAACTCATCTCTGACGTGCTCAGCGATTCGGGCATAACTGCAGCCGATATCCAGGTGTATGCCTTCACTCGCGGCCGATGTACTTTTTAAAAGTTTCAGGGCGTGACCGTAGACATTATTATGGTGGAACGGACTATCATATATATTCATGGCGGTCACAGAGAAAATCGGTGATTAGTATAAAAGTCACCATTGAAACGGGATACCTTGTGAGAGGCATCTATAGGTGACGGAAGCTTATCAGCATCGCGTTTGGCGAGAAAAGTTTCAGCAGCACGAATCAAATTAGGAGTTTCAGATTGCTGAAACGATTCTAAAAGTTCGGTGACTAATTTTGGTCGAGAATATTTATGTGCCATCATTAATGCTGCTTCGGCAGAATAATATTGCTCGCTACCAGACGGAAGCCACGTACCATTTTCCGAGAGTCGCTTGTCGTGAAAAACAGATGCGGAAGGCTGATAGATTACCTTGTAATTTTCTAATCTTATGCGCCAAGAGAGATCGACGTCATCGCAATATAGGAAAAATGATTCGCTATCAAAGCCCCCAATTGATTTGATGAGGTGCGTAGGAATAAGAGCGCAGGCGGTTGTGGCCCATCCGGTTTCACCTGTAGTGGTGTTGTAGTCTTTCGGATGTTCAATAGGTAGCTGTCTAGCTTCTACTAAACCGACGGCATGTCCAGTGTAGGGCCTAACCAATTCTATAAGCGCGTTGGGCGCGAGCATAACATCGGGATTCATGATCAATACATAATCAGTGTCTGTTCCTTCTAGCAGCCGATTATGACCTGCGGCAGAGCCAAGATTACCCGAGAAAAAGTCGACCTCAATTGTTTTCAGCGCATAGGACTCGCTTGAAATGGCCTCTAATGCTACGTCGTCCAGTACGCGCTGAGGTGATGCGTCACCATAAACTAGTTCAACAGAGGTAAATACTCCCATGGCAATAGCTAAGTCTGCCGCCCGATTGAGGTGTCTAATAGTTTTCTCAATTCGAGCCAATTCGTTACCGTAAAGCACGGATTGAACTTTAAGTGATCCGAAATTTTTTTGAGGTTTTGTGGTCATCAGAATGTCATTCTCACTTCAGAGGAGTCGATCCAAGCGCATAGTTTCTCTATGCCGGATTCAACTGTTACCGCTGGATTCCAATTTAAAGCGTTTACCGTGTCTTGAATATCGCAACTTGCATAGCGCACGTCGCCATTACGAAATTTCCCGCAAATATGAGGTGCAGGTGCGTCATAACGCTTCGAAATAATCGATGCGAGCTCATGAATCGTAATAGATTTTCCAGAGCCTACATCGTAGATAAAACTCCGCTCTTCAGAGTCTGCCGCTAATATCAGAGCGTTCGCAACATCAGAAATGTAAACGAAGTCTCGAACGACCTCACCATCTTCGTACAGTGGGATGCTTTGTTTGGACTTTGCCATTTGCGAAAAGAATGAAACAATTCCAGTGTATGGGTTGGTTAAGGATTGACCCACACCGTATACATTTTGAAGTCGAAGAATTCCAGTTTTAACACCATATGCGTTAGCCCAGCAAGAGATCAATTGTTCTTGGCTGAGCTTCGTTGCGCCATAGATACTCGTAGGATATGTAAGAGTTTGGCTTGCATTAAATGGTGCGGCAGAGAGACCGGGGAAATCCCACTGAGAATTTGTGAGCATATCGTTGGTTCGTTGGCCAGGATAAGAGATGCCACCTTTCGGATCCACCCAGCCACCTTCCCCGTAAACCGCGCGGCTACTTGTCAAGATAATTCGATCGGGAAGTTTGCCGTGCGCCGACAACGCATCTAGCATCCTAGTGGTTCCTAGGATGTTAACTTCAGCGTGTCTGCTTGACTCCATAAGTGACTGACCGGTTCCGGTCTCAGCCGCCAAATGGTAAATGACATTAGGTGTATAAGTTGATAACAGCTTATTCCACGTTTCGGGGATGGTTATATCAGCCACAACTAACTCGACCGATGGATGTAGAAGCTCAGGACGTTCGGAGCTTGAGTGGATTTGCGGGTGCATGTTGTCGATAGCGATAACTTTAGAGTAGCGGTTCGCTAGAGACGCAGATAACGCGCAGCCTATGAAGCCAGCGCCGCCAGTTACGAAGCATATTTTATCCATGCTGTTTTCCTCTGCTAAAAAATAAGTTTAACCCAACTTTGTACTTCAAAGCTGGTTTTTCGATTGCGTGCCAAGATATATATGCGCACAATGCCGCGATCGGCATGCTCATTATCGCGTTCTGAAATGGGGTAAGACTATTGCCCGTTACCGAATTTATGATCTGCTGTATTAAAAATCCGTATAGATATATACCGTACGATAGATCCCCAAAGCGACCGATCCTGTGAAGTACTGGTGTTTGGGTTACTGCAAAACTTAGAATGGCATATGGTGCGACTATGTATAAAAACGTTTCCTGTAATATCGCCGATGTGGGTTGAAATAGAGCTACAAATCCGATCCCGAATATAGCGACTTGAGAGTTAAGAAAACGCTCCAGTGAGTAATACGAATATAATGCGCCAATCAAAAAGTACGGCATTACGTCTAATGCGCTAATAAGATCGGTTCCGTAAAATACCGGATGTACTGCTGGTTGAGAGTAATGGACGAAGTATAAACTGGAGGTACACGCAATCAGAGTTGCTGCCCATAATAACGAAGGTGAGTTGCCGTTTGCTTTTTTAAGCGCTATTACGGCGATAAACAAGTACATGAAGAACTCTACGGGCAGACTCCATAGTGATCCGTTTACTGCGCTTGGATAAGCATTGCTGCTAAATAAGTCGACAAGATTGTATACGGGATATAGGCGAATGTTTTGAAGGTAGTTTAGAGTTGTTGAGTTTGAAAAGTAATCCATCAATGATAAGTTTGTAAGAAACGGTCCAATCAATAGGATCGTCACAACGGAAAGAACGATTAATGCTGGGAAAATTCGAAGTACCCTTTTTGCGAGATAGCCTCCAAAGTTTGATGAGTTCATCCAGCTTTTGCAGATCAAGAATCCGCTAATTGTAAAAAATATTTTAACTGCGAATGCTTGTATAGAGTTGCCTAGCAAACTAGGGCTTGCCATCAACGCTAGGGGGAACGCGTGCCCGTAGATCACTGCGAGAGCCGCAAATAATCTGACACAGTCGAAATTGTTTGATCTATTATCCATTAGTGACTTCGCTTGTTTTTTTTCTTAAAGTGATTTGCCGCATCGGAATTCCAATAAGACCAGAGGCGATATTTACAGACTCACTTCTAATAATTAGCGCGTCATCTATCCAGTCGTTTACTCGATGGTTTTCTTGAGTGCCGTCGGAGACGGCTACGGTTATAGAATAATCACCTGCGGGTAGAATAGGCATTTTAAATTCAAATGTACATTCCCAAAGCTCACCTAGATCCGTGCGCCGGGGATCATCAAAATAGGTGAGATATGTATTGTCGCCAAACAAGGAGACACCGTTCTTGTTTCTAAGTATAAAACCTACGATAATGTTTTCGATGCGTTCAAACGTCTTGAACTTTACGTTGAGGTTTACTGTTTCTCCGCCGATTGTCCAAGAAAGCGCTGCACCTGAGCTAGTTCTGATGCTGACATCTAATATTTTCGCGGCGCCATTCCCAAATTTTTCTCCATAGGACTCAGGGAAAAATAGCTGGAGGTCATTGCGTAAATTAGAATGTTTAATTAACTCAAGGCGTGGATCAACAAATTCTTCGTCTTCCTTGATGCCTAGATTTGAATCCAAATCGTCTTGATGGGCAAATGACTGCTGCTTAGAGTAATAGTCTTTCAAGTATTCTTGAGTAACGGTTTTTGAGTCACCTATAGCGCGAATTTTTCCAGACTCCAGCCAAACAACTTGATCACAAAGTGTTGTTATCGCAGTGCTATCGTGGCTTACTAGAAGCAATGTCCCGCCGCGCTTTTTGAAGTCGTCTAAGAAGCGCATGCATTTCTGAACAAAATATGCATCCCCCACTGCCAACGCTTCGTCAATTACTAGTATTTGAGCTTCAACGTGGGCGATTACAGAGAAGGCTAATCGCATAAACATACCACTCGAATATGTCTTTACGGGTTGATGAATTTTGTCTTCTATTTCAGAGAACGCAATAATCGAGTCCAGGCGTGAATCAATTTCAGCAGTCGTGAGTCCTAAAACTTGACCGCTCATATAAATATTTTCGATGCCTGTGAACTCCGGGTTGAACCCTGAGCCCAACTCTAGTAGCGCTGCAATCCTACCATTAGCGTGAACCTCTCCGGAGCTGGCGTTCAGGGTTCCGCAGATTATCTGAAGTAGGGTAGATTTTCCCGAGCCATTTCTGCCAATAATGCCTACGGTCTGTCCCCTATGAACTCTAAAGCTAATATCCGTTAAAGCCGCGTGTTCGCGAAAAAAGTTCTTCGAACTGCCTATAGCCATCTGTAACAACCGATAAAATGGCTTGTCATAGGTTAAAAAGTTTTTAGAAACAGCGCTGACCTGTATTGAAATATCGTTTGTCATCATCATCTTCCTGAGATCTTAAAGAACATCGGCAAAGCCTTTCCTGGTCTTTTGAAACCAATAATAGCCCGTAAAAAAAATCAGAAAAGCGATGGCGTATACATAGATCAGTTGTATTGGGTCGGGTGCTGTGTCATTGATAAGAATGCCTCTGCTAGTCTCGATAAAATATGTTAGTGGGTTGTAAGACATCCAAACCTGATACTTTGGTGGTAGAGCTGATGTAGGATAAAAAACTGGAGATAAAAACAGTAGTATTGAGCTGAGGAATACTACTATCTGCCCTATGTCACGAATGTAAACGCCTAGTGAAGTCGTTATCCAGGTAATACCTGCTGTGCCTAACATCAGCGGTACTATAACTAGAGGAAAAAACATAAGCGTGAAGCTTGGGGTGTGGTTGAGCCAAGCTAGTGCTATAGCGGCAACCATCAAGCTGATTAATAAGTGAAAGATAGCTACTCCCAAATTTATGATGGGGAGTATTTCTAGTGGAAAAACTACCTTGGTTATATAGTTTTTATTGTTTAATAGTGTTTCTGGTGATTTATTTAGGCACTCTGAAAAAAAGGAATGCATGATCATTCCGGTAAATACCATTATTGCGAAATCTCCAGTGCTATTTCCGGCGCTTGCTGGCCATCGCGATTGGAAGATTTTGGAAAAGACAAACGTGTAAACCAATAGCGTCAGTAGTGGATTGAAAAATGACCAAGCTATTCCGATTACTGAACCTTTATAACGTCCAATAACCTCTCGCTTAGTCATTCTTCGGATGAGTGGCATGTTTCGCCACAGCGAGGTGATCAATTCTCGAGGACTGCCTGTTTCCGTATTACTTGTTTTCATGGTTGTATCCGGCGTTTGTCTTGGTGCGTAGTTCTGGCTCGTTTAATTGTGCAAAATATTCTAAAGATGGAGGTTTTGTTTGCAGCGCTTTAGGTTGTTGCAGAATGCAGTTTGAATGAGGGTTTAAGTCAATTTTTTGTGGCATGTATTTGAGCGGTGATATGAGCAAGGTGTGCTTCCTTTTCATATTGTCCGCAATGTTATGGAAATCAGTAGCGTTGAACAGAAAGGCAGACACTAGGCGAACACCTCGGCGCACTCTAAGCTTACGGCTTTTTGATCCTTAGGTGACAATGTCGGCTCTTCCATTAATGGTAAAGGCCAATCAATGGCGATAGTTGCATCATTCCACGCAATGCTACGCTCATATTCGGGAGCCCAATAATTAGTGGTTTTGTAAAGAAATTCGGCACTTTCTGACAATACGACGAAGCCGTGCGCAAATCCCTCAGGTATCCACAACTGTTTTTTGTTTTCCCCGCTAAGGGTTACTCCCACCCACTTGCTGAACGTAGGTGAGCCTTTTCGGAGATCGACGGCGACGTCGAACACTTCGCCTTGTGTTACACGCACAAGCTTCCCCTGCGGTTGCTGGATTTGATAGTGCAGTCCTCGTAGAACGCCTTTTACAGAGCGCGAGTGATTATCCTGAACAAACCGTACGGGGCGGCCGACGACTTCTTCGAAAACTTTGTGGTTGAAACTTTCAAAGAAAAATCCGCGATCATCGCCGAAAACCTTAGGTTCGAAAACGATAACATCTTGAATATCCAGGCGTGTTGTGATCATGTAGGTTATTCTCCGAGCTGCAGCTACCAAGGTCGTAACGGGAAAATCGATCGAGATTGCCGACCATATAAATTGCCGACCATATAAAAGGCTAGGCGACTATTTGCAATGTTCAATGAAAGGGTCTTCAAGCCTGATTCACAAATTTCCTCGTTGAGCGTCTAAAATTACCTTTTGTCTATGCTATCGGACTGCAGCTATCCATGACTTTTCGAATCTCCCTGGCTGGGGCTCGTCTGTGGATTGGGAGTGCGACGAATTTGGGCGCAGATATTAACATAAGCACGCTCGCGCAGCAGCGACGGTCAGTGAGCGAAGCGGTGGCTGTCAGTTTTTAGATTCGTCCGAGGCAAGCTGCGATCAAGAGGCTGATGTTGCCTCTGGGGGTCTGCCGATAGACGCCGGACTTGCGAAGCGCGATAAGCCGACCTACTGCTCGTTGTCGGCGACCTCTATCGAAATGCTCTAACACGGTTTGATTCTCCGGCGTGAGGAGCTGACTCAGATCCTGCAAAATTTTAACGTTCACATTATTCCAAGCGACAAATCTTCCCGAGAACATCTTACGGAAGCGGATGATTTGATCAACAAAACTGGCATTTGCACCGATAAGGTTGCCGCTATGCTGTCGGTAGTCAAGGGTCGGTTCGGAGTCGTAGATTGCGACACCGCCGCAGGCTGTTATCAATATGTATGCCAGCCAGTCGTGAGCTATTATTGTGGCATCGGCCGGCAAGCGCGAGAGTACTACTCGTGCCGCTTGGTTGATCGTCATCGTATTGGCCCCTGCTAAGCTCTGCACCAGGGCGTTTTGGAATGAGGGTGGCCGGGAGAATAGAGGGGATTTTCCAGTGACATTGCCACAGGCGTCTATCAATCTGGTCCGAGAGCAGTAAAGTGACGGAATTTGTAACGAAAGACTACAGAGACGAGAAATACTACGTTCTAGTTTGTCGCTGAACCAAACATCGTCTTGGTCACTGAATGCATAATAATGCCCCTTGACCTCGGATCTTCTCAGTAGCGACATGAAATTTTTTCCGAATCCTTGGCGCGGTCCTTCGAAAATAATGAGGCGATGCTCACCCCAGCGTCTCTGGTACTCAGCCAAAATGCTGAGTGTCGTGTCCGCGGAACCGTCGTCGGACACATAAAGGGTCCAATTCTTGTGAGATTGATTTGCGAATGACTCGAGCTGCTCCCGCAAATAGGTGGAACCGTTGTAGGTACACATCAAAATTGCCACGTCCATGTGAGACGCGTCGGAAGCCTCGGGCCTATCCCGGCCGTGGGTTGTCTTCTGAGCCACGCGTTCACCATTAGTCATTTCAGTAAGCTGATTTTTCAAAAAGATTTCACTGTCAAAGTCAAGATTCTAGCGGTCGCCGAAGCCTCTGTCAGCCAATAGCGCTCGTTTAGAAGGATTTGTCCAATCGCTTGAAAAAAAGGGATGACGGTCTCGATGGCTTTAGGAAGGGGCATTGCGGTGGCTTTACGAAAAGCGGTGTTTGAGATGTCCAACGCAAATGGCTCTGACGAGATGTATTTTTAGCAGGACGGTCATTCAGGTGGATTAGTAGGCACTTTATTTCTTCGCGATTACTCAATCAATTATCAGACGCTCGCTTGAGTTTGCCCGTTCGTCGGAGGACTTTGTAGCTTCCCGATGATCTTTGGCTGAACACTTTAGGTTGCTAGGCAGATTAAGATCACCTCCGCGTTGGCTAAACTTTTTATGTGCCGGGATGGATCAAGTGGGTAGAATGCGGGGTGGCGTGGTTTGGCGATGGAGCTGGAGATCGTGTTCGATGGCATTATGGATAGACTAAGGGCTTTTTTAGTAGGGTTGTCACGTCGGAACAAGCGTCTGATACAGGTTGCTGCGGACGTTGTCTTGGTGTGGGCGGCTCTCTGGCTTGCCTTCATTGTCCGACTCGGCATCGACGACATGTACAATCCGCTGAAGGTCCACGTATGGCTCTTCGCTTGTGCGCCGGTCGTAGCCATTCCTTTATTCATCCGCTTCGGTATGTACCGAGCGGTCATGCGCTATTTCGGCAACGATGCTCTGATAGCCATTGTCAAAGCGGTAAGCCTCTCATCGCTAATCTTGGCGGTCGTAGTTTACTGGTATAGCAACCACCAAAGTGTCGTCCCACGCTCTATCATCTTCAATTATTGGTGGCTAAGCCTTGTAATCATTGGCGGGTTGCGCCTGTGCATGCGCCAATACTTCATGGGCGACTGGTTTACAGCCGCCCAGCACGTACCTTTCACCAGTCGCGATGATGGTCTTACAAAGGTCGCCATCTATGGTGCAGGTGTGGCTGGTAATCAACTGGTTGCAGCGCTGCGCATGGGCCGAGTGATGCGCCCAGTGGCATTCATCGACGACGATCCCAGCATCGCAGATCGCTCCATTTCGGGACTTCAGGTCTACAAACCCAAACACATCCAACAAATGATCGATGAAACTGGCGCACAGGAAATTCTCCTGGCACTGCCTTCATCGACCCGTGCACGACGTCGGGAAATTCTCAATCTGCTGGAAGGCTTCCCGCTTCACGTGCGCAGTGTCCCGAATTTCACTGATCTGGCCAGCGGACGGGTCAAGGTCGAAGACATTCAGGAAGTGGATATTGCTGATTTGCTTGGTCGCGATTCCGTTCCCGCGCAATCAGAATTGCTCGAGCGCTGTATCACAGGCAAGACTGTGATGGTCACTGGTGCAGGCGGATCGATCGGTGCGGAGCTGTGCCGGCAAATTTTTGCGTTGGGCCCGACGACGCTCTTGTTGTTCGAGCACAGTGAATTTAATCTCTACAGCATCCTGTCGGAATTAGAGCAACGGGGCAGTCGGGAGTCGGTTGCAACCCGTTTACTACCGATACTGGGTTCAATTCGGCATCGTGACAAGCTTCTGGATGTGATGAAGACTTGGGGTGTGGACACGGTGTACCACGCGGCAGCTTACAAGCACGTCCCAATGGTCGAGCACAATATTGCCGAAGGCGTACTTAACAATGTGATTGGCACGCTCAATACTGCTCAGGCCGCGTTGCAGGCAGGCGTCTCCAGCTTCGTGTTGATCTCAACCGATAAGGCAGTACGCCCTACTAATGTTATGGGTAGCACCAAGCGATTTGCCGAGTTGATCCTGCAGGCACTAAGCCGTGAAATTGCCCCAGTCTTGTTTGGTGACAATGGCAAGGTATCCAGAGTCAATAAAACTCGTTTCACCATGGTGCGCTTCGGCAACGTGCTGGGATCTTCCGGCTCTGTGATTCCTTTGTTTCACAGTCAGATCAAATCGGGCGGCCCGCTGACGGTTACCCACCCGAAAATCACGCGCTACTTCATGACTATTCCAGAAGCCGCACAGCTGGTAATTCAAGCCGGCTCAATGGGGCAGGGCGGTGATGTATTCGTGTTGGATATGGGAGAGCCAGTCAAGATCGTCGAGCTGGCGGAAAAAATGATTCACCTATCTGGGTTGAGCATTCGATCCGAGCGTAATCCCCAGGGGGATATATCTATCGAGTTCACTGGCTTGCGCCCAGGCGAAAAGCTCTACGAAGAGTTGCTGATTGGCGATAATGTAGCGGCCACACCGCATCCGATGATCATGACGGCCGATGAGGATCACCTGCCTTGGGAGGTATTAAAGGTCAGGTTATCCAGTTTGTTGACGGCTGTTGAAGAGGATGATTATTCGAGGGTTCGCCAGTTGTTGCGTGAAACCGTCTCCGGCTACACCCCCGATGGCGAGATCGTCGACTGGATCTATCAACAGCGCCGTCTCGAACCCTGATTGTTTCACATCCTGTAACGCACGCATTTTTGACTTGTCAACACCATGACCTACTTTTGAGAGGCAGCTTCGGAAAAGCTGCTTTCTCAAATGATGATGGAGCGTCACTTATGCGTACCGGTTACTTCTACTCCTTGGTTTTTGCCTTCCTCACCAGTGCCTCGATTGCTGCGATTGCAGCGCCCGTCGCGCCGTCGGAGCCAGTGAAGGCGCCAATCGTGATGGACGCTGCGGTTTCTTCCCAATCTGCGAAAATCGATCTCAACGAAGCCGACTCGGCGACGCTGCAAAAGGAACTGTCAGGCGTAGGCGAGGCCAAGGCCAAAGCGATTGTTACGTATCGCGAAACAAATGGGCCGTTCTCCTCGGTCGATGAGTTGCTGGAAGTGAAGGGGATCGGCAAGGCGATCCTGGATCGCAATCGCGATAAGCTGGAAGTGAACTAAGCTGATTGTTCAACGCCAAGGGGCCGGTCATTGACCGGCCTTTTTGTTTTTCTGTTCGCGAGTTTGGCAGGGAAGGGGACGCTCGTCGGACAGTAAAAAATTACGTCTATCATATTGGCTTTGGATTATGCCTATAATAATTTCCACGCGCTCTGCATCAAATGGATTCAGAGGCGATCCCTCAAGCCTTTCAGGAGTACGGTCATGAATTCGGTTGCAGCCCAAGGTACGGCTCTTGTTACGGGTGCATCGTCCGGTATCGGTGCGCTTTACGCTGAGCGGTTGGCAGCGCGTGGATTCGATTTGTTGTTGGTCGCCCGTGATCTGGAGCGTCTGGACAGCGCCGCGAGCCAGTTGCGCGAGGCTCATGGTGTTCAGGTGGAAGTGATGAAGGCGGACCTGACGCAAAAGGATGACGTGCTCAAACTTGAGCAGCGCCTGCGCAGTGACTCGAGCATCAGCCTGCTGGTCAATAACGCCGGCGTTGCGGCTGACGGTCTGTTGGCCAATGCCGACTTGGATAACCTGGAGCGTCTGATCCAGCTCAATGTCACCACGGTCACTCGCCTGGCCTCGGCAGCCGCCGCCAGTTTCGCCAAGGCTGGACGCGGCACGATCATCAATATCACCTCGGTGGTGGCGCTGTTTCCGGAACGCTTCAATGCAACCTACAGCGCGAGTAAAGCCTACGTATTGAGCCTGACCCAGTCGCTCAACGCCGAGCTCGAAGGCACTGGCGTGAAGGTGCAAGCGGTGTTGCCTGGCGTTACCCGCACTGAAATCTGGGAGCGTTCCGGCATCGATGCCAGCGGCATTCCGGCGGAGATGGTGATGGAGGCCGGCGAGATGGTGGATGCGGCGCTCGCCGGTCTGGATCAGGGCGAGTTGATTACCATCCCGTCGCTGCCTGACGCGGGTGAATGGCAGGCCTTTGTGCGTGCACGACATGTCATGGCACCGAATCTGTCGCGCAGTTCGGCGGCTGAACGCTACAAAAATTGATCAGAGGTAACTGCGGTATGAGTCAGCGTCGAATTGTTGTCACCGGAATGGGCCTGGTTTCGCCTTTGGGGAGTGATCTCGAGATTGTCTGGCAGCGTTTGCTCGCCGGGCGCTCGGGCTTGCGCAATTTGCCGGAGGCGGTGAGCGCAGATCTGCCGACCCGGGTCGCCGGGATGGTGCCAACGGCGGCGGAGGACGTCGAGGCCGGTTTCG
>Ga0207713_1000960_pt1 | contig 25587 bp, 23 predicted proteins | sample KBSS64metaG_FD_184404 | JGI IMG/M metagenome (GOLD analysis project Ga0207713, IMG submission 184404) | Switchgrass rhizosphere microbial communities from Kellogg Biological Station, Michigan, USA - KBS S6-4 metaG (SPAdes) (version 2) | ecosystem: Host-associated > Plants > Roots > Rhizosphere >... | reverse complement strand
CCGGTGGAGCGCGGTCCCGAAGAGGTCAAGGATCTGCCGCAGTTCTTCGGCCGCGAGGCCAAGCCGATGGATCTGACGCACTACGAGACCGAGATTTTCGCGGAGATCGTCGATGCGCCGCGCCTCAATCTGGAGGGCATCGCGAAGCGCGCGCGCGACTATGCCGCCCAGGGCGCCGACGTGATCGACATCGGCTGCCTGCCCGAAACACCGTTTCCTCATCTCGAAGACGCGGTTCGTCTGCTGAAGGCCGAAGGCTATCGCGTGAGCGTCGATTCGATGCGCAGCGAGGAACTGCTGCGCGGCGGCCGCGCGGGCGCCGACTATCTGATGAGCCTGAACCTCGACACGCTGTGGATCGCCGACGAAGTCCCGTCGACGCCGATTCTGGTCGCGCGCGATCAGCGCGAGCCGGCCTCGCTCGACGCCGCGATCGACCTGCTGTCCGCGCGCGGACGCGCGTTTCTCGCCGACCCGATTCTCGATCCGATCCCGTTCGGGCTCGCCGCGTCGATAGCGCGTTATGTCGGGCTGCGCGAGCGCTATCCCGACATCGCGATCATGATGGGCATCGGCAACGTAACCGAGTTGACCGAAGCCGATACGAGCGGCATCAACGCGGTGCTGCTCGGCATGGCCGCGGAGCTTCGCGTGAGCGCGGTGCTCACGACCGCCGTGAGCCTGCATGCGCGGCGCGCCGTGCGCGAGGCCGACGTCGCGCGCCGCGTGATGCATGCCGCACGCGAAGCGCAAGTGCTGCCGAAAGGCATCAACGGCGATCTCGCCACGGTTCACGCGAAACGCCCGTTTCCCTACAGCGCCGCGGAAATCGACGACTTCGCCCGCGAGGTGCGCGATCCGAATTTCCGCGTACAAGTCAGCGACGACGGCATCCACGTCTACAACCGCGACGGCCATCGCGTGGCGGACGACCCCTTCGCGCTCTATCCGCAACTGAATCTGGAGAGCGACGGCGGCCACGCGTTCTACATGGGCGTGCAACTCGCCCGCGCGGAAATCGCCTGGCGCCTCGGCAAGCGCTTCGACCAGGACCAGCCGCTCGACTGGGGCTGCGCGGTCGACCGGCCCGAACAGGATCTCGCCGCATGGTGCGCACCCGGCGAGACCATGAAGAAACGCTAGCGCCTGCGAGTTGCAGGTAGTCGTGTGAAGTGGCCGCGTGAAGTGCCAGCCTCGACTACCCGCTTCAGTGCGTCACGGCGAGGCCCGCCGCATCGTTCAGATCAACACCCAAGTTGACATTGCCAAGCGCCAGTTCGGCGCGCATCCCGCCGATCGCCTGCGCATAGTTATCCGCGCCGAACACAGCCGAACCCGCAACGAACACATCCGCGCCCGCGGCCGCGATCGCCGCGATGTTCGACGCCTTCACGCCGCCATCCACTTCGATCAGCAACGGCCGTCCGGTGCGCTGCATCGTCGCGTCGACCGACTTGCGCAGGCTGCGCAGCTTCTCCAGCGTTTCGGGAATGAAGGCCTGCCCGCCGAACCCCGGATTCACCGACATCACCACCACCACGTCAAGCATTTCCATCACATGATCGAGCACCGCGAGCGGCGTGGCCGGATTGAGCGCCAGTCCCGCGCGCGCGCCGTTGGCCTTGATCAGTTCGATGGTGCGGTGCACGTGTAGCGACGCTTCGGGATGAAAGCTGATCGTGTTCGCGCCCGCCTCCGCGAACGCGAGCACGAGCGGATCGACGGGCATCGTCATCAGATGCACGTCGATCGGCACCGGCGTATGCGGGCGGATCGCCGCGCACACGAGCGGCCCGACCGTGAGGTTCGGCACGTAGTGGTTGTCCATCACGTCCAGATGGATCCAGTCCGCGCCGGCCGCGCTCACGTCGCGGATCTCGTCGGCGAGACGGGCGAAATCCGCCGACAGCAGCGACGGGGCAATCAGGAAGTCGCGCATGGCCGTTTCCTCTCGATGTGGGTTCAGTGGTAGCGGCGCGCCATCGCCTCGAGCGGCAGCGGCTTGATGCGCGGCGCCTGCCCCGCGCAGCCGAACGCCTCGAAGCGCTCGACGCACACGGCGCTCGCCGCCGCGGTCGCGGCCTTCAACGCGGCGCGCGGATCGAACTCGGAACGCGCATTCGCCATCGACTTGCGCATCGCGCCGCTCATTGCGAGGCGGATGTCCGTGTCGATGTTCACCTTGCGCACGCCATGCGCGATGCCGCGCCGGATCTCCTCGACCGGCACGCCGTAAGTCACCGGAATCTCGCCGCCGTATTCGCGGATGATCGCGAGCCATTCCTGCGGCACCGACGACGAGCCGTGCATCACCAGATGCGTGTTCGGAATCCGCTCATGAATCTCGACGATGCGGTCGATCGCCAGAATGTCGCCGGTCGGCTGGCGGCTGAACTTGTACGCGCCGTGCGAGGTGCCAATCGCAATCGCCAACGCATCGACGCCGGTGGCTTCGACGAAAATCTGCGCCTCGTGCGGATCGGTGAGCAGATCGTCGCGCGAGAGTTTGCCTTGCGCGCCGACGCCGTCCTCCTCGCCCGCCTCGCCGGTTTCGAGCGAACCGAGACAACCCAGCTCGCCTTCCACGGAAACGCCCACCGCATGCGCGGACTCCACCACGCGGCGGCTCACGTCGACGTTGTAGTCGTAGCCGGCCGGCGTTTTCTGGTCGGGCAGCAGCGAGCCGTCCATCATCACCGACGTGAAGCCCGAACGGATCGCCTGCTGGCACACCGCCGGGCTCGCGCCATGATCCTGATGCAGCACGAGCGGAATATCGGGGTGCGCCTCCAGCGCAGCCAGGACGAGATGCCGCAAATACGGTTCGCCCGCATATTTGCGCGCCCCCGCCGACGCCTGCAGGATCACCGGGCTCGCGGTGGCCTCGGCGGCCTGCATGATCGCGTGAATCTGCTCCATGTTGTTGACGTTGAACGCCGGCACGCCGTAGCCGTGCTCGGCCGCGTGGTCCAGTAGTTGCCGCAGTGCTATGAAGGCCATCGCAAACTCCTTGAGCTCTTATCGAATGAAACGGATCATGGCGCGCCATGCGCGACGCGGCGGGCTTCGTCCACCACCGCCTGCGCCGTCAGATTGAAGTGCGTGAACAGCGCGGCGGCGGGCGCCGATTCGCCGAACGAATCGATGCCGACCACGCCGCCCTCCAGCCCGACGTATTGCCGCCAGAACGCGGTCACGCCCGCTTCCACCGCGACCCGCGGCACACCCGGCGGCAACACCGCATCGCGCCATGCGCGCGGCTGCCGGTCGAACACGCTGGTGGACGGCATCGAGACGACCCGCGCGGCGATGCCGGCTTCGGCAAGCGGCGCGACGGCGTCGAGCGCGAGCGCGACTTCCGAACCGGTCGCGATCAGCACGACGCGCGGCTGCGACGCGGACTCGTCCGGCCAGTCGCGCAGCACATAACCGCCTTGCTCGACGGCGTCGATCTGTTCGCCGCTACGCGCCGCGAACGGCAGGTTCTGCCGGCTCAGCAGCAGGCACGACGGCCCGTCGCGTTCGACCGCTTGCGCCCAGGCCTGCGCCGTTTCGACCGTGTCGCACGGACGCCAGATGTCGAGCCCCGGAATCAGTCTGAGGCTCGCCGCATGTTCCACCGCCTGGTGTGTCGGCCCGTCCTCGCCGAGACCGATCGAATCGTGCGTGAACACGAAGATCGCGCGCGTTTTCATCAGCGAGGCCATGCGCAAAGCGTTGCGCGAGTAGTCGGAAAACGTGAGGAACGTGCCGCCGAACGGAACATGCCCGCGATGCAGCGCAATGCCGTTCATCAGCGCGCTCATGCCGAATTCGCGCACGCCGTAGTGCAGATAGTTGCCGCCTTGCAGGCCGCCGTCGTCGGCATGCACGTCGACGGCGCTTTTCCAGTTGGTGAGATTGGAGCCGGTCAGGTCGGCCGAGCCGCCCAGAAACTCGGGGAGGACGCGCGCGAGCACGGCGATGGTCTGCTGCGAGGCCTTGCGCGTCGCAATCGATTCCGCCGCGCAGTCGACGTCGCGCACCATCGCGCGGACCGCGTCGCGCCATTGCGCGGGCAGCGTGCCCTGGGTCCGGCGTTCGAATTCGGCCGCCTCGGCGGGGTAATGCCTGCGATAGGCGTCGAAGCGCTGCGTCCACTCCGCTTGCGCGGCGGCGCCGCGCTCGCTTGCGTCCCATAGCGTGCGGACCTCGCCCGGCATCACGAAGGGCGGATGCGGCCAGCCGAGCGCGCGCCGGGTCGCGCCGATCTCGTCCGCGCCGAGCGGCGCGCCGTGCACGTCGTGGGTGCCGGCTTTCGACGGCGAACCCTTGCCGATCACCGTCTTGCAGCAGATCAGCGTCGGCTTGCCCGCCGCGCGCGCGTCCTGCAAGGCGCGATCGACCGCGTCGACGTCATGGCCGTCCACCGCGCGCACCACGTGCCAGCCATACGCGGCGAAGCGCGCCGGCGTGTCGTCGGCGAACCACTGCTGAACGTGGCCGTCGATCGAAATGCCGTTGTCGTCGTACAGCACCGTGAGCTTGTCGAGCTTCAGCGTGCCCGCGAGCGACGCGGCCTCGTGCGAGATGCCTTCCATCAGACAGCCGTCGCCGGTGAACACGTAGGTGCGGTGATCGACGATCGCATGGCCGGGCCGGTTGAACTCGCGCGCGAGCAGCGCCTCGGCGAGCGCCATGCCGACCGCGTTCGCGAGACCTTGCCCGAGCGGACCCGTGGTGGTTTCGACGCCGGGCGTCACGCCCACTTCGGGATGCCCCGGCGTCTTGCTGTGCAACTGACGAAAGCGCTTCAACTCGTCGATCGGCAAGTCATAGCCGCTCAGATGCAGCAAGCCGTACAACAGCATCGAGCCGTGTCCGTTCGACAACACGAAGCGATCGCGGTCGGGCCACGCCGGATCGCGCGGATTGTGCTTCAGATGCCGGTCCCACAACGCGACGGCAATCTCCGCCATGCCGAGCGGCATGCCCGGATGGCCGGACTTCGCCGCTTCCACCGCATCGATCGCGAGCATGCGCAGCGCGTCGGCCATGAGCCGGGTCGCGGGCGCACCAACAGATTCTGCAACGGCACTCATGAAAGTGTCTCCTTGCACGAAATAGAAAAACGGGTCCCGCCGTGGCTTGCCGATCGCCCCGCGCTCAGGCGCGCGCCTGCCGGTCGATCAGTTGCAGAATCATCGGCGTGAAAATCAGTTGCATCGCGAGGCCCATCTTGCCGCCCGGAACGACGATCACATTGGGGCGCGACATGAACGAGTCGTGCAGCATCGTCAGCAGGTACTGGAAGTCGATGCCCTTCGGCCGCGCGAAACGGATCACGACGAAGCTCTCGTCCGGCGCCGGAATCTCGCGGGCGGTGAAGGGATTCGAGGTATCCACGGTCGGCACGCGCTGAAAGTTGACATGCGTGCGGGAGAATTGCGGACAGATGTAGTTCACGTAATCGGGCATGCGCCGCAGGATCGTATCGACCACCGCTTCGTGCGAGTAACCGCGCATGTTCTGATCGCGGTGCAGCTTCTGAATCCATTCGAGGTTGATGATCGGCACCACGCCGATCAGCAGATCCGCATGCCGCGCGACGTCGATCCTGTCGGTCACCGCCGCGCCGTGCAGCCCCTCGTAGAACATCAGATCGGTGCCGGGCGTCACGTCCTCCCACGGCGTGAAGGTGCCGGCGTCCTGCTTGTAGACCCGCGATTCGCCTTCGTCGTGCACGTAGTGGCGCAACTTGCCCGAGCCGCTTTCGCCGTAACTGGCGAACAGCGTCTCCAGTTCTTCGAGCAGATTCGCCTCGGGTCCGAAATGGCTGAAGTTCGGCGCGCCGTCGCGCTCGTGCTCCTTCATCGCCTCGCGCATGCCGTTGCGGTCGTAACGGTGAAAGGCGTCGCCCTCGACGATCTGCGCGTTGATCTTCTCGCGCCGAAAGATGTGGGTGAAGCTTTTCATGACGGTCGTGGTGCCGGCGCCGCTCGAACCGGTTACCGCGATGATCGGGTGTTTGAGTGACATACGCTTGTCTCCGGAAGGTGATGTTCTTTTCGGCTGCTGGGCTGCGCCGCTGCCGCGCGGATTACGCGCGCACGCGGGTTGCCCGGGTCATGCGAGTCACGCGTGTCACGCCGTGAAGTCGGGCAAAAACAGCGAGCGCCGGTTGAAGAGCGGCGACGAGAACGGCTTGTCCTCGCCACGGTCGTATTCGCCGTGATACCGGCCGATGCGCTCCACCTCGTTCTTCGAACCGAGGATCACGGGCACGCGCCCATGCAGCGTGGCCGGCACGACATCGAGTATCCGTTCGCGTCCGGTGATCGACAGGCCGCCCGCCTGCTCGATCAGAAAACTCATCGGGTTCGCTTCGTAGAGCAGGCGCAGGCGTCCTTCCATCGCCGGCGTCTTGGAGTCGCGCGGGTACATGAACACGCCGCCGCGCATCAGGATCCGATGCACTTCCGCGACCATCGACGCGATCCAGCGCATGTTGAAGTCGCTCGCGCGGCAGCCGCTGCGGCCGTCCTTGCACTCCTGCACGTAGCGGCGCACGGGCGGCTCCCAGAAGCGCTCGTTCGACGCGTTGATCGCGAACTCCACGGTGTCCTCGGGAATGCGGATGTTCGAATGCGTGAGCACGAAATTGCCGATGTCGCGCTCCAGCGTGAAGCCATGCGTGCCGTTGCCGACCGACAGCACGAGCATGGTCGACGGACCATAGACGGCGTAGCCCGCCGCGACCTGCTCGCAACCGGGCCGCAGGAACGCGGCCTCGCCGACCGGCGCGTCCTTGTCGCCGTGATTGCGCAGCACCGAGAAAATCGAGCCCACCACGCCGTTGATGTCGATGTTCGACGAGCCGTCGAGCGGATCGAAGGCGAGCAGATAGTCGCCGCGCGGATAGCCCGGCGGAATCGCGTAGACGGTCTCCATTTCCTCCGACGCCATCGCGGCGAGCAAACCGTCCCACTCGCATTGCTGCACGAAAATCTCGTTGGTCGCGACGTCGAGCTTCTTCTGCTCCTCGCCATGCGTGTTGATGCTTTGCGCCGAACCGTAATTGCCGCCGAGCGCGCCCTTGGTGAGCATCGCCGAGATCGACTTGATCGCCGCGGCCACGTCGATGAGCAGCGCCGAGAGCCCCGCCGTCTCCGTCGTCCCCGCAGGAGAGGGCTGGCGGTCGAGCGTGTCGATCAGGAACTTCGAAAGGGTCGTACGTCCGTCTTGCATGGCGATCTCCTGAAGGATTGTTGTCGTTCAGCCTGGCGGCGCCTGAAAGGCGCGCGGCGCTGGCGGGGATGCGGACGCGGACGCACAAGCGGCGTCGCTCCCGGCCTCGGCGGACGGCTCGTCGAATACGCGGCTCGCGCGCACGTCGGCGGCGCCGATCAACGTGAGCGCGGCGGCGTCGATCGGCGCGCCGCCCTTCATCGCGTTGGCGAACAGGCGGTTCGCCTGGCGCAGCCGCGCGCGGTCGAGCGCATTGCGCACCGAACGGGCGTTGGCGAAATTCGGCTGACGGATCCGCAGCGCGAGGTACTCGGCGAAAGCGCGCCGCGAGTCGGCGTCGAAGCGGTAGTGCATCGTCGCGAGCATGCGCTCGGCGATGTCGAGCAGTTCCGCTTCCTCGTAATCGGGGAACGTGATGTGATGCGCGATCCGGGAACGGAAACCCGGATTGCTTTCGAAGAAGATTTCCATCCGCGACGCGTAGCCCGCGAGAATCACCACCAGATCGTCGCGCTGGTTTTCCATTGTCTGCAGCAGGATTTCGATCGCTTCCTGGCCGTAGTCGCGCTCGTTCTCGGGGCGATACAGGTAATACGCTTCGTCGATGAACAGCACGCCGCCCATCGCGCGCTTCAGCACATCGCGCGTTTTCGGCGCGGTATGGCCGATGTATTGACCGACGAGGTCGTCGCGCGTCACCGAAACCAGATGATTGCGGCGAATGTAGCCGAGCCGGTGCAGCACTTCGGCCATGCGCAGCGCGACCGTGGTCTTGCCCGTGCCGGGATTGCCGGAGAAACACATGTGCAGGGTCGGCGCGCCGCTCGCGAGGCCGAGCGAATCGCGGGCGCGCTCCACCAGCAGATGAGCGGCGACCTCGCGGATGCGGGTCTTGACCGGCACGAGTCCGACCAGGTCGCGGTCGAGTTCGGCGAGCACGTCGCCGATGCCGGAGTCGCGATACAGCGCCGCGAGATCGATATGCGGCGGCTCCTGACGCGAATCCTGCGCGCCGGCTCGTGCAACGGACGGCGCATGCGTGTCCACTACGGCAGCTTCGGTCATTGCATCTCCTTGTTCATACCATTCGCGCGGTGATCGACGCGGTAAGCGATGCGGTGAGCGATACAGCGATTCATGCACCGCACCGCATCCAATTACCGTGCCGGGCCGTAGCGCTCACCCGCGGGCCGGTCGCCCGCATAGCTCGACAGTCCATAGCGCTGCACGCGCCCCGCGCCATCCTGCCGCGTGAGACGGAAACCCGGCTCGTCGTCCGGCCGGTTGACGATGAACGACAGGCGCATCGTCTCGAAGGTGCGCTCCGAATCGAACGCATTGACCTTGATGTAGTGCTGCGGCCACGCCGCGCGGCATGCCCTCACCTCCTGCAACACGCCGGCCGCATCGCGCAGATCGAACATGGGCAAGCCCCACATTTCCCAGTACGTATTGCGCGGATGCGGATCGTCGGTGTATTCCACCGAGCAGGCCCAGCCCTGGCTCAACGCATAGTCGATCTGCAAGCCGATCTCCTCGTCGGTCAATTCCGGCAAGAAGGAAAATGTGCCTTGTGTAATGCGCATGGCGAACCTCGTTGATTGATGTGACGGCCTGAATCGGGTCGACAGTTGTCCAACGCAGTGCGGCGGCACTGCTGTCGTTCCCGCGATAACGATTGCCGTGAATGCGGCGTTTTACGCGACGCTCGGCGTGGCGGCGAAGTCGGGCGTGTCGGTCGATGCGTAGTTGAAGCTCACGTCCCGCCATGTATCGAGCGCCTGCTTGAGCGGCGTGCACCAGCGCGCGGCGGCTTCGAGAATCTCGGGCCCCTCGTTCACGATGTCGCGGCCCTCGTTGCGCGCCTTCACCATCGATTCGAGCGCGACGCGGTTCGCCACGGCGCCCGCCTGAATGCCGGCCGGATGCCCGATCGTGCCGCCGCCGAATTGCAGGATCGCGTCGTCGCCGAACAGATCGAGCAGTTGATGCATCTGTCCCGCGTGAATCCCGCCCGAGGCGACCGGCATGATCTTGCGCAAGCCGGCCCACGGCTGATCGAAGAAAATACCGCGCGACAGGTCCACTTCGTTGTGCGCGTCGCGGCACACGTTGTAATACCCCTGTACCGACAATGGATCACCTTCGAGCTTGCCGACCGCCGTGCCCGCATGCGCATGATCGACGCCCGCCATGCGCAGCCATTTGGCGATCACGCGGAATGAAATGCCGTGATTGCGTTGCCGTGTGTACGTGCTGTGCCCGGCGCGATGCAGATGCAGGATCATGTCGTTCTTGCGCGCCCAACGCGACATCGATTGAATCGCGGTCCAACCGATCACGAGGTCGATCATCACGATGCACGAGCCGAGCTCCTTCGCGAATTCGGCGCGCTCGTACATGTCCTCCATCGTGCCGGCCGTGACGTTCAGATAATGGCCCTTCACCTCCCCCGTTTCCGCTTGCGCGCGGTTCACCGCTTCCATCGAAAACAGAAAGCGGTCGCGCCAGTGCATGAAGGCCTGCGAGTTGATGTTCTCGTCGTCTTTCAGGAAATCGAGTCCGCCTCTGAGCCCCTCGTACACCACGCGGCCATAGTTCTTGCCCGACAAGCCGAGCTTCGGCTTGACCGTCGCGCCGAGCAGCGGCCGACCGTATTTGTCGAGCCGTTCGCGTTCGACGACGATGCCGGTCGGCGGCCCCTGAAAGGTCTTCAGATACGCCACCGGTATGCGCATGTCCTCGAGACGCAGCGCCTTGAGCGGCTTGAAACCGAACACGTTGCCGATGATCGACGCCGTGAGGTTGGCGACCGAGCCCTCCTCGAACAGATCGAGTTCATAGGCGATGTACGCGAAGTACTGCGGTTCGCCGGAGGACGACGACGGCACCGGATCGACGCGGTAAGCCTTGGCGCGATACATGTCGCAAGCGGTGAGGCGGTCGGTCCACACCACGGTCCACGTTGCCGTGGACGATTCGCCGGCCACGGCGGCCGCCGCTTCCTCCGGCTCGACGCCGGGTTGCGGCGTAATGCGAAAGAGCGCGATCACGTCGGTGTCTTTCGGTATGTAATCCGGCTGCCAGTAACCCATTTCGCGGTATTTCATGACACCCGCGGCGTAGCGTTCGCGCGGCTTGCCCGAACTGCCAGGATTGCCCGGTTTTTGCGAATCAAGTGCTGTCTCGATCACCGGTTGACTGAAATCGTTCATGACGTATCCTCGATTGTGGCAAGCGCGCTGCCGGGAGAACGAAGCGCTTGAGTTGCACTGTAGACAAGGGCGTCATCATTGGGAATTCACGATTTAATTTGGCAGAGTTAACCGATCCATTATCAACTGCGCATCACGAAACACGTTTTCATGAAATGCGTTTTCAACCCACGCCGATATTCCACGCGACGATTTCAAATGGCGTGACAGGAGGACAGAAACCTTCGAATCGTAATGGAACACTTTGCTTCGGGATCGGGACACTGCGCGGCCGGCGATTTGCGAACCCGCACGAGCGGCATGCCGATGCAATTCGGCGTATGCTGTATTTCGCGCGAACCGCCTGCCGCCCGCGCGTTGCAGTACAGCGCCCGGCATGGAGTTTGCGTAGTCAGCAACGCCGATGCAGCCCGGCATCACGCTCGGTTCACGGCGCAACGATGTGTCAACCACATGGAGGAACACATATGCAATGGACGACACCTAGCTACACCGATATGCGCTTTGGTTTTGAAATCACGATGTATATCGCGACGCGTTAAGCCCGCACGGGCCGCATGCGCGGCCCTTTCGCGGATCACTTTTTCTTTAGCTGAATCGGCCGGCCTTTCGGCGCTGTCACGACTCACGTTCCCATCATGATCCACGAAACGATCGTCACCACGGCAGCGTGCGATGGCCGTCCTCACATAGCGCCGATGGGGGCGCGTTACGAGGGCGAGTTCGTCATTCTTTCCCCGTTTCGCCCGTCGACCACACTCGACAATATCGTCGCGTCGCGCGCGGCGGTTCTGAATTTCACCACCGACGTCCGCGTTTTCGCGGGCTGCGTCACGCATTGCGCGACCGATTGGCCCACTGTCGCCGCCACTCGCGTCGCGAGTATCCGGCTGGCGGAGTCGCTCGCGCATGCCGAACTCGAACTCGATGAACTGCGCGACGACAACCAGCGCCCGGTGCTGCGCATGAAGTGCGTGCACCGCGAGAATCACGCGCCGTTCGCCGGTTTCAACCGCGCTCAGGCGGCGGTGATCGAAGGCGCGGTGCTGGTGAGCCGGCTCTTCATGCTGCCGGCCGACAGGGTCGACCGCGAAATGGCTTACCTGCAGATCGCCATCGACAAAACCGCGGGCGATGCCGAGCGCACCGCCTGGGGCTGGCTCACCTCCGCGATCGCGCGGCACCGCGCGAGCCTCGATTCCGCCGGCGGTTCGTCCGCCGAACTCGTGTCCCACTAGTCTTTCGGAGAACCCGATGACCGCATTGCTCGCGAGCGTCCGCTCGCACGAGGAGGCGTTCGACGCCGCCCAGGCCGGCGCCGAGCTGATCGACCTGAAGGAACCGAACGCGGGCGCGCTCGGCGGCCTGTCGATCGGCGACATCACGAATATCGCGCGTCATCTACGCGCCCGTTACCCGGTCAAGCCGATCAGCGCGACGATAGGCGACGTGCCGGCCGAAGCGCTCGACGAGATCGCCGCGCGCGTCATCGAGGTCAGCGAGGCGGGCGTCGATTATGTGAAAGTGGGCGTGGCGCCGGGACCGGCCGCGCGGCGTTGCCTCGAACACCTCGCGAATCTGCCGGCGACCGTCGTGCCGGTGCTGCTGTGCGACGGCGGCATGGACGGCGAACTGGTCGCCTACGCGGCCACGCTCGGGTTCGTGGGCGTGATGTTCGACACCGAGGGCAAGGACGGCAACACGCTGTTCGATCACGTGGACAGCGAATCGCTGGGGCAATGGCTGCGGCTGATCCGCGAGCAGGGCGCGATGAGCGGCATCGCCGGTTCGCTCGGCTGGGCGCAGCTCGCGCAGATCAGGGCGCTGGCGCCGGATTTCGCGGGCTTTCGCACGGCCTTGTGCGTGGATGGGCGCCGCTCGCGGCTCGATCCGCAACGGGTCGCCGACCTGGCCGGCGCGCTACACAGTGCAAGCGGTGATAGGGGTCTTGCGGGCGCTACTTCGGGCTCGGGCGTTTCTTCGGACGCGGCCCGTTTGTAGGATTCTTCTCCCGGCGCATGGTGCGGCGCTCGTGCCGCCCATGCTGCTCATCCACGGATGTCAGCTTGCCGACTACGTCACCGGCATGTTCAGCAGCCGGTCGCGCATCAACGCCACGTTGTCCTTGTTAAGCAACTCCACCACGTAATTCGCGTCGTTCACATAGTCGACGAAACGGCGGTCCACCACGCCCGTTGCCGCCAGCGTTTCAAGCCGTTCGTCCTCGAAGATCGGACATGACTTCACCACGATCAGCCGCTCGGCGTTGAGCATCGTCGAGAGCCAGGCGGCGAGGCTGTCGGAGGTCGTGTCCCAGTTGCTCATCGCGTCGGGCGTGTCGCGCATCAGCGCGGTCGGCACCCATACGGCGACATGGCCGTCGCGCAACGCGCGGCGAATCTTGGCCTCGCTCGACGCAAGCACGAGTTCGGGCCGCACGCCTTGCATCATGATTGCGTACTGCGTCATCGCGAGCAGACACATGTTGTGCGCGACGAGATCGTCGAAACGCCACTCGCTCTGATATTGCCGCACCTTGTCGGCGAAATCGCCGCCGCCCGGCACGATCACGACGCGCCCGCCCCCCACCTCGCATAGCTCGTCGAGCCAGTTGCGCAGCGTCGGCTCGTGACTCAGGCTGCCCCCGATCTTGACCACCCACATGACCGTTGTCCTCGTTTCCGATTAACTGCGTTGGTGTGTTCGCTGCATGTTCGTTGCGGGTGCCTTCACCTGCTGATTGGCTCGCGCGTTCGAGCGCTGTCTGACCAAAGCTCGCGTCGTCTTGCTGCTTGTGCCGACGCGCGGCTCATTGCGCTTCGGCTCATGCCGCCTGCGATATCGCGCCCTACCTGTCACACCCAAAAGCTCACGCCGTGCCGTTCCGCGTGCCGTCCATCGCGCGGCTCATCGCGCTTCGGCTCATGCCGCCCGCGATACCGCGCCCTACCTGTCACACCCAAAAGCTCACGCCGTGCCGTTCCGTGTGCCGTCCATCGCGCGGCTCATCGCGCTTCGGCTCATGCCGCCCGCGATACCGCGCCCGCGCCGTCGCGGCCCGCATGCCGGTCGTGCGCGGCCGCGAGCAGCGCCACCGCCACGCTCGGCGCGCAAGTCGCGGCCCACTCCGAGCATGCGTCGGGAACGCCCGCCAGCGCGCCGAAATCGACATAGCCGCGCGCCTCCTCACGCGCCAGCGCCGCCACGAGGAAGCGTCCGCAGCCCGCGCCCACCAGCGGCGCGGCGGCCAGCTCGGGATGCGCCGCCGTCACGCGCGCGAGGTTCACGCCGATCTCGCGCAATTGCAGTTCGCGCCAGCGCAGCGCGAACCGGCGCCATTCGGCGGGCTCCGTTTCGTAGGCGTCGCGGCCGATCATCCGCGCGATCCGCGCACGGCTCGCGGCTTCCGTCTTCGGTCCCTGGTCGGCGCTCGGATAGAGGTCGTAGTGCGGCTCCAGTTCGCCGGTCAGCCGATAGACGTCCGCGCTCGTCGCGAACCATTCGTTCATCACGTTGACGGCCGCGCCCGCGAATTCGATGCGGTGCGCGATCCCGCACAACGGCGTGCGCACGACACCCTGGTAGACCAGTTCGCCGGTCGCGAGCCGCCCGGCATCGGTCGCGGCGCGCGCGACGACGCGCCCGCCAGCGATCGGAATGATGTCGGTGGTCGTGCTGCCGATGTCGATGAGCACCGCGTCGGCTGCGCGCGTGGCGACCCAGTGCGCGGTGGCGAGCCAGTTCGCGGAGGCAACGTCACGCCAGTTGGCGGCGCAGTCTTGCGGCGCGAGCCAGCCGGTTTCGCCTGCATAAAAACGCAACTGTGCGCCCGCTTGTGAGCCTGCTTGTGGGCCTGCCTGTGCGCCTGCCTGTGCGCCTGCTCGTGCATCTGATCGCGAGCCCAACCGCGCGTGCGTTTGCGACTGCAACGGCGCATGCGAGCGCGTCGCGAGCCGCTGCGCGAGCGTGCCGGCAATCGCCCGCACGCCTGCGGCGCGATCGGGGAACAGGTCGACCATTTCGCCCGTCATCGTCACGGCGTGCCGCGCGGCGGCCGTGTTCGCGGCCGGCCAGCGCTCGAACACGAGGTCGATCGTCCGCTCCAGATGTTCGAGTCCCTGCCACAGCGGACACGCCCATTGCGCGACGTCGAGCACCGCGCCGCCGGCATCGGCCATCGACACCTTCACGTGCGCGCCGCCCACATCCCAGCCGAAAATCGCGCCATCGACGCCCGCGTGGCTCGCATGCGCTGCCTGCGCCGCGCTCACGGCCGCGCTCCACAGGCCGTCTCGGAGCCGTGCGGGCGCGCCGCCGCGCTTCTGTCGATGCGCGCCCCATGCGCCGCCAGCAACGCGCGCGCGAGATTGCCGCCGAGCGACGCGGACAGCCCCGCATACGCGACGGTCAACCGCGGATTGACCTCGATCACCACCGGGCCGCGCTCGGGATGCCACACCACGTCGATGCCGGCAAAGCCGCGCAAGCCGGGCAGCGCCGCATACACGCGCTGCGCGAGGTCGCCGAGCACACGGCCCTGGTCGCCGAGACGATCGATCTGGTTCACCATCACGCCGTCGAATTCGACGATCCGCGGTTGCGGTCCGCTTGCGTCGGCTCCGCTCAAACCGATCTGCTGCCGGTTGATGCTGATGAGCTCGGCGCGGTCCTCGTGACAGATCAGCGAGAGACTGAGCGGCTCGCCGTCGACCCATTCCTGAAGCACCGGATTGCGTCCGGCGGCGGCACGTGCATCGTATTCCGCGCAGGCGTCGGCGAAACGGTCGAACACGAACGTGTCGAGACCGCCCGCGCCGTCGTCCGGTTTCACGACCCAGCGGCCGGCGGACGGATGACGCTCCGAACGCGCATCGGCCTGCCCCGGTTCGAGCGCGGGCGTCGTCGCGATGCCATGCGCCGCGAGACACGCGGCGGTCACGCTCTTGCTCGATGCCGCGCGAATCGCTTCCTTCGCGCAACCGAGCCAGCGCGCCGTGCCGACCGCATCGTAAAGATGCAGCAGCAAGCCGTCGCATTCGGGCGCGATGATCCACGCGTAATCGTGTTCGCGCGCCACCCTTGCGACGAAGGCCGTCATCGATTCACCCGGCGCGGCCCTACAATGGGCCAGCGCCGGGTCGACGGTTTCGAAGCGCGAACTGGCGAACGTCACCTGCACGCCGTCGAGTTCGCGCAGATCCGCGACCAGCGCGTCGCGCATCACCCGCCCCTCGACGATCAACGCGCTCAGATCGGCGAGACTACCCGCGCCGGCCAGCGCCGGGTCGATGCCGCCGCCGGTGAGATACTCATAGACAAAGATCTTGGTCAAAGGAGCACGCCCCCAATGCAGGTGATACCGGTTCTCGATCTGCTCGACGGCCACGTGGTGCGCGCGGTGCGCGGCGAGCGGACCGCTTATCTGCCGATCCAGTCGCCGCTCGCCGCCACCAGCGAGCCGCTTCACATCGCCCGTGCGCTCATTGCCGCAAGCGGCGCGCGCACGCTCTATATCGCCGACCTCGGCGCCATCCTTCAACGCGGCGCCCATGTCGCGACGCTCGCCATGCTGCGTGCCGCCCTCCCCGGCATCGACATCTGGCTCGATGCGGGCTATGCCGACTTTGCGTCGATGCGCGCGCTATTCGACAGCATCGAGCGCCTCAATCACATTCAGCACATCGAGCAGAGCGGCCCGGCCCACTCGCACACCGGCGAGCGCAACGCCCCCAACGACCGCACGACTCACGATCTCGCGCCCCTCGTGCCCGTGTTCGGCACCGAGTCGCTGCGCGACCTTCACGCGCTGCAAGCGGCCGAGGCTGCCGGCCTCTCGCCCATTCTTTCGCTCGATCATCGCGCCGGCCAGTTGCTTGCCGACCCTGCGTTCGAACCCACATCGTCATGGTGGCCCGGCCGGGTGATCGCCATGACGCTCGACCAGGTCGGCAGCTACGACGGTCCCGACTTGCGCAGCGTCGAGCGCATCCGCTCGAATGCGCCCGCGGGCACCGCCGTGATCGGCGCGGGCGGCATTCGCGATCGAGCCGATCTGAGCGCGGCGGCGCGGACTGGCGCCACCGCATGGCTGGTGGCGTCCGCACTGCATGATCGCCAGATCGGCCTCCCGCTCTTCGAATCCACGTAGCAGGCTATACAAAATCCATGCCAATCGCGGGACAACGCACGGCGGTAAACAAACAGAAAGCAATGCGGCCGCGTGTGACACTCTGCTCCAGATCGGCACACAACCTGTGCGGCGCACCGGGGTTTCGGCGCCGCCGATGCCACAGCCGCCGACGCACGCAAGCCGCATGCAATGCGAGTGCCACGACCGTCCGATCCTTTTAAGCACACGGCCACATTAGCGGTGCGCGATTCGATCCGCGCGAGCGTCGTTGCACTACCGCGGCCATCGGCATGGAGCTTGCTAAAACGAAGCCATGCACCTTCCACCGACCGATCCGTCGAACACGAGCCCCTCGGGCGCGGCCAACGTGCCCGCCTTGTCGACCACGCGCGACTGGACCTGTCCGTTCTGCCCGCTGCTGTGCGACGACCTGGTCGTCAATGCGCACGACGACGCCACGCTCAGCGTGCCCGACACCGATTGCCCGCGGCTCGCCGGCGCGCTCACGTGCTACGGCGCGAGCGACGCGCAGTGCGCGAGCAGCATCGACGGACAGGACGCCAATCTCGACGACGCGCTCACTCATGCGGCGCGGATGCTGTCGAACGCGCGCCGTCCGCTGTTCGGCGCGCTCGCCACCGACGTCGCCGGCGCACGCGCGTTGTACACGCTCGCGGCCGGTTGCGGCGCGATCCTCGATCATTTGCACGGCGACGCGATGAGCGCCGCGACACTCGCGCTGCAGGACCGCGGCTCGTTCTTCACGACGCTCTCCGAAGTGCGCAGCCGCGCCGACCTGCTGGTGTTTTTCGGCTGCCAGCCGTCGCGGCGCTATCCGCGCTTTTACGCGCGCACGCTGGAGGGCACCGAAGGCGCGCGCGACCTGGTGTTCGTCGGTTGCGAGCCGGACCCTGCCGCGAGCGCGTTCGCGCAAGCGCGCGTCGAAGCGATCCTGCCGGACGCCGATCCGTATCACACGCTCGCGCAATGGTCCGCGTTGAGCGTGGGACGCGAGCCCGGCGCGTTGCCCGATAACGGAACGGGCACGTCGGAGACGCTGGCGACGCTAGCCGCGCTGCAAGCGCGCATTGCCGCCGCGCGCTATACGGTGTTCGTTTATGAGCCCGCCGCGCTGCCCGGTCCGCACGCGGCGCTGTTGATCGAAGCATTGAACCGCATCGTCAAGACGACGAACCTCACGGCTCGCGCGGGCTGTCTCGCGCTCGGCGGCGACGACGGCGCGCTCACGGTCAACCAGACGGTGACGTGGCTCTCGGGCCTGCCGCTGCGCACCCATGTCTCGAAGCCAGGGCGGCTCGCCGGCACCGCGCCGCTCGATCATGATCCGTATCGCTATCGCACCAGCAGGCTGCTCGCCGAGGGTGAAGTCGACGCGCTGTTATGGGTCGCGAGTTTCGGGCCGCACGCGTGGCCGGCCTCGCTCAATCCGGCCGTGCCCGCGGTGGTGCTCGGTCATCCCGCTCTCGCCGAAGCGGCCAGGTCGCGCGGCGCCGCGACGGTTTTCATCCCGGTTGCGACGCCCGGCATCGACAGCGGCGGCCATCTGTTCCGGGTCGACAGTTCGGTCGTGATGCCGCTCGCCGCCGCACGCGGCGCCGCGCTGCCCTCGGTCGAGGCGATCGCCACGCAACTGGCCGCGCGGCTTCATGCGCCCGATGCGCGCCCCGCCGTTCAGGAGCAGCCATGAGCCTCGTCCGGCTGAAAGGCGGCACGATCTACGATCCCACCAACGGCGTGAACGGCGAGCGCCGCGATCTGACGATTCGCGACGGCCGCATCGTCGACGTTGCGGCGAACACGCCGGTCGATCACGAATACGACGCCACCGGCATGATCGTGATGGCGGGCGGCATCGACATGCATTCGCACATCGGCGGCGGCAAGACGAATCTGTCGCGCCTGCTGCTGCCCGAGGATCACCGCGCCGATCCCGTGCGCGATGCGGCCTACGAATCGGTGCAGGACGGCGCGGGGCGTTACTTGCGTCTGCCGTCTTGCGGCGTCTGCGCGCCGGGCACGCTTGCGACCGGCTACCGCTACGCCGAGATGGGCTACACGGCCGCGTTCGAGCCTGCGATGATGCCGTCCAACGCGCGCCATACGCACCTCGAAATGGGCGACACGCCGATCATCGATCACGGCGCCTATGTGATGCTCGGCAACGACGAACTGTTCCTGCAGATGCTCGCCGCGCGCCACGACTTCGAGCGGCTGCGCGATTACGTCGGCTGGACGATTCACGCGAGCAAGGCGCTCGGCGTGAAGGTGGTCAATCCCGGCGGCATCTCCGCGTTCAAGTTCAACCAGCGTTCGCTCAACGTGGACGAGCAGCACAAGCACTACGGCATCACGCCGCGCGAGGTGCTGCATACGCTGTCGCGCGCGTTGACCGAACTGCGCGTGCCGCATCCGCTGCATGTGCACGCGAGCAATCTCGGCGTGCCCGGCAACATCGATTCGACCATCGCGACGATGGACGCCGCCGACGGCCTGCCGATCCATCTCACGCATATCCAGTTTCACAGCTACGGCGTCGAAGGTCCGCAGAAGTTTTCGTCGGGCGCGCGCCATATCGCCGAAGCGGTGAACGCGCGGCCGAACGTGTCGATCGACGTGGGCCAGATCATCTTCGGGCAAACCGTCACCGCCTCGGGTGACACGATGATGCAGTTCCGCAACGCGCCGATGGCGCGGCCGCACAAGTGGGTGGTGGGCGACATCGAATGCGACGCGGGCTGCGGCGTGGTGCCGTTCCGCTATCGCGAGCAAAGCTTCGTGAATGCGCTGCAATGGATCATCGGACTCGAAATCTTTTTGCTGGTCGACGATCCCTGGCGTGTCTCGATGACCACCGATCATCCGAACGGCGGCCCGTTCACCAGCTATCCGCATCTGATCCGCCTGCTGATGGACAAATCGTTTCGCGACGAGCAGATCGCGAAGCTGCATCCCGAAGCGCAAGTGGCGAGCGCGCTGCCGCATTTGAAACGCGAATTCTCGCTGTACGAGATCGCCATCATCACGCGCGCCGGGCCCGCACGCCTGCTCGGCCTGCGCGACCGCGGCCATCTGGGCGAGGGTGCCGCGGCCGACATCGCCGTGTATCGCGACGAGCCGGATCGCGAGCGGATGTTCACCTCGCCCGCGTATGTGTTCAAGGACGGCGAACTGGTCGCGCGCGACGGCACGCTCGTCGCCACGCCCACGGGCGGCATCCATTTCGTGTCGCCCGATTTCGACCGCGGCATCGAAAAAACGCTGCGCGCCTATAGCGACGCCAATCTCGCGAACAACTTCGCGCATGCGGCGATCAGCGACGACGAGATCTGCAATTGCTGCCGCGGCGGCAGGCTGCTGCCGGTCGAATGTTTCTCCAATAATTGATGAACGCGGCCGACAAGCACGGTTGACCAGAACGGTTGATTCACGCCAACACGAACCCCAGACGATGAGCGACCCGGCACCTCTTCAGATCAACGGCACCACGATCGACGCAACCTTCGCGGAAGCCTTTCCGATGAAGGCGACCCGGCTCGTCATCACCGCGCACACGCCGACGTGGGCGCTCAACGCCGCGAACGCGATGACGGGCTTCGCGACCTCGGTGATCGGCTGCGGTTGCGAGGCCGGCATCGAGCGCGAACTCGCGCCGGGCGACACGCCGGATGGGCGGCCCGGGGTCGCGGTCCTGCTGTTCGCGGTGTCGTCGAAGGAATTGGCCAAGCAGATCGAACGGCGCGTGGGCCAATGCGTGCTTACCTGCCCGACCACCGCGATCTATGGCGGCATCGATCCGGCGACGAGCCGCGCGCCGCTCTCCGACGTCGCCTCGCTCGGCCGTGGCTTGCGCTTTTTCGGCGACGGCTGGCAAATCTCGAAGGTGCTCGCCGGCACGCGTTACTGGCGCGTGCCGGTGATGGACGGCGAGTTCGTCTGCGAAGAAACCACGGCGACGGTGAAGGCCGTCGGCGGCGGCAATCTGCTGCTGCTCGCGCGCGACATCGACGCCGCGCTGGCCGCCTCCGAAGCCGCGGTCGCGGCAATGCGCAAGCTGCCGAACGTGATCATGCCGTTTCCTGGCGGCGTCGTCCGCTCGGGATCGAAGGTCGGTTCGAAGTACAAAGGCGCGACCGCGTCGAGCAACGACGCGTTCTGCCCGACGCTGGTCGGCCTCTCGCCGCGCAGCGAACTGGGCGCGGAAGTCGGCTGCGTGCTGGAGATCGTGATCGACGGCCTCACCGACGCGGACGTCGGCCTTGCGATGACGGCGGGCATCGTGGCGGCCACCGCGCGCGGACGCGCGGCGGGCATGCTGCGGATTTCGGCGGGCAACTACGGCGGCAAGCTGGGGCCGTACCACTTCCATTTGCACGAACTGGCCGCCGGCCTCGACGGGAGCCGCGCATGAGCACGACGACCACCTTGCGCGTGAAAGCGCCGCCCGGTTTCCGCGTGGATGCGGGCGCGCTGTTGCCCGCGCCGCTCGCCGAACTGAGCTTGAACGAAATCGAGCGCATCGTGCTGCCCGCGGGCAACGAGCGCTGCGCGGTGGGCGACGTGTTCGAGGTGTCGCGTAGCGAAACAGCGGCGGCGCGTGCGGCGGCGGATGCGCCTCATACACCTCACACGCCTCACGCGCCTCACATCGAGCACGCCGACGCGACGCTCGTGATCGACGGCGCCGAGCCGTGGCTCGACCGCGTGGGCGCGCATATGACGGCGGGCCACCTCGTCGTCCACGGTTCGACGGGCGACTATAGCGGCTTGCACATGGCGGGCGGCGTGCTGCGCATCGACGGCGATGCGGGACACTTCACCGCCTGTGAAATGCGCGGCGGACGCCTGAGCGTGGCCGGCAATAGCGGCGACTTCGCCGCCGGCGCGCTCACCGGCGACATGGAAGGCATGACCGGCGGCACGCTGACGATTCACGGCGACGCGGGCGCGCGGCTCGCCGATCGCATGCGCCGCGGCCTCGTGCTCGTCGGCGGCGATGCGGGCGAATTCGCCGCGTCGCGGCTCGTCGCGGGCACCGTCTGCGTGGCGGGGGAACTCGGCCCGCATTATGCGTACGGTATGAGGCGCGGCACGCTGCTGCTCGCGCAGCGGCCCGTGCAATTGCCGCCGACCTTCACCGAGGGCGGCCGCGGTTTCGACGTATTCTGGGCGCTGCTGGTGCGCAGTCTCGCGCGCGAAATCACGCCCTTCTCGCAGTGGCGCACGATGAAGCTGCCGGCGCGCTACGCCGGCGATCTCGCGGTCGACGGACGGGGCGAAATCCTGATCGCCGGGTAACACCCGAGTGGTGCGCACGCGAGGCTGTATTAGTGTGTTCGATGGACACATCAAACGAAAGGAGACGGAGTGACGACGGTGCATTCGCCTCACGCCACGAAGCCACGCGCCGACGCCAAAGCCGGCGCGCGCGAGCCGCGCTATGCCGGCTCGCTGATCGTGCTGCACTGGGTGATCGCGTTCGGCATCATCGGTCTGCTTGCGCTCGGGCTGTACATGGTCGGGTTGCCGAAGGGGCTGCCTCTCAAGGCGTCGTTGATCACCTTCCACAAGTCACTCGGACTGACGGTTTTCCTGCTGGTGCTTCTCCGTATCATGGTGCGCGCGGTCGTTGGTCGGCCGCCGCTACCGCCGATGCGACCGTGGCAACGCGCCGCCGCGCGCACTACGCAGGGTCTTTTATACGTGGCAATGGTCGTGATGCCGCTCTCCGGCTATCTCGGCTCGTCGTTCAACACGTATGGCACGCGTTTCTGGGGCATCCTGCTGCCGAAGTGGGGCTGGGACGACAAGGAACTGCGCTCGCTGTTCTTCGGCATTCACGAAGCGGCAGCGTATGTGCTGATCGCGCTGATCGTGCTGCATGTGGCGGGGGCGATCAAGCATCAGTTGATCGACCGCGACAACCTGCTGGCGAGGATGCTGCCATGACTAGGCGGGCTGCGCGGGGTGGTTCGTCGCATGGGCCGCAGGTGCTTGAGACGCTTCAGGCGCTTCAGGCGCTTCAGGCGCTTCAGGCGCTTCAGGCGCTTCAGGCGCTTCAGGCGCTTCAAGCGACGAACGCGCTTCATGCACCTCATGCGCCTACCGCCTCGCCGCGCATGATGCGCGGCGCGCTGCCGACGCGTGACGGGCATCGCGTGGCGTATGCGGTGGCGGGCGCTCCCGATGGCGTGCCGGTCGTCGTGTTGCATGGCGGACCGGGCAGCGGCAGCCAGCCGGGCGCGCTGCAATTGTTCGATTTGACGCGTTTCAGAGTCGTGCTGGTCGATCAGCGCGGCACCGGCGCATCGACGCCGCATGGCAGCGTGCGCCATAACCGCACCGCTCATCTGATCGACGATCTCGAAGCGGTGCGCGAGCGGCTCGGCGTCGAGCGCTGGGGCGTGTTCGGCGGATCGTGGGGCGCGGCGCTCGCGCTCGCGTATGCGGGAACGCATCCGCGGTCGGTGACGGGCGTGGTGATGCGCGGGCTGTTTCTCACTTCGGCGCGTGAAGTGCGCGGGCTGTTCGTGTCGTCGCGTGGGCGCGCGCCTCGGGCATGGACGCGGTTGCGGGATGCGGCGCGCGGTGATGAGCGCGGCATGGGCGGCTGCGGCGATGTTAGCGGACACAGCCGCGATGGCGAATACAGCGGCATTGCGAGACACAGCGACGTTGGCGAACACAGCCGCATTGGCAACCACAGCAGCCTTAGCAAGCACCGCAGCGCTAACGAACCCCACACCTTCAGCAACCTCGCCAACCGCCCCGCCGCGCTACTCGCGCGCTGTCACATAACGCTCCACCGCGGAGGTGCCAACGAAGCCCAGCAACATGCCCTCGCGCTGGCATGGCGCGGCTATGAAGACGCGGTGCTCGCAAGCGCCTCGACGCGCCGCGCGCGTTCCACCACCGCACGCGTCTCACGCCGAAACACCCGCAAGCTGATCGGCAAATACCGCATTCAAGCGCACTATCTGATGCATCGCTGCTGGCTCGGCGAAACGCGTCTGCTGTCGCTCGCGCGCCGCGCCGCCGCAGCGGGCGTGCCGCTTGCCGCGGTGCACGGCTCACGCGATCCGGTGTGTCCGCGCGGCAACTTGCGGCGTCTCGCGCGAGCCGTGCCCACGGCGCGCGTCGAATGCGTGCGCGCCGGTCATCTGGCGAGCGATCCCGCGCTGCGCGACAGCGTCATGCGCGCGCTCACCGCCATGTTCATTCCACCCGCTCACGAGGGGCGCGGCATGCGCCACGCGGCATGAAAATCAAGGTACTCGGTTCATCGGCGGGCGGCGGTTTTCCGCAATGGAACTGCAATTGCCGTAATTGCGACGGCGTGCGGCGCGGCACGCTGAAGGCGACGCGCCGCACGCAGTCATCGATCGCGGTCAGCGCGAACGGCGAGGACTGGCTGCTCGTCAACGCGTCGCCCGATCTGCTCGCGCAGATCGCCGCCAACCCGGAGTTGCAGCCGGCCCGCCGCGCGCGCGACAGCGGCATTGCCGCGGTGCTCGTGATCGACGCGCAGATCGACCACGTCACCGGCCTGCTGATGCTGCGCGAACGCGACGCGCCGCTGCCGCTCTACGCGACCGACGCCGTATGGCAAGACCTGTGCACCGGTTTTCCGGTCGGGCCGATCCTCTCGCACTATTGCGGCGTCGAGCACCATCGCATCGCGCTCGACGGCGCGCCGCTCGCGGTGGATGCGCTGCGCGACGTGCGGATCGACGCGCTGCCGCTGTCCAGCAAGGCGCCGCCCTACTCGCCGCATCGCAATGCGCCGGAACGCGGCGACAACATCGGACTGGTGTTCACCAATCTTCAGTCGGGCAAGCGCGTGTTCTACGCGCCGGGACTCGGCGCGATCGAGCCGCACGTGCTCGCCGCGATGCGCGACGCGGATCTGCTGCTGGTCGACGGCACGCTATGGACGGGCGACGAGATGATCCGCCTCGGCTTGTCGAAGAAAACCTCCGCCGATATGGGCCATCTGCAGCAGTCCGGCGAAGGTGGCATGATGGAAGTGCTCGACTCGCTCGACGCCGGCGAGGCACGCGGCGCGCGCAAGGTGCTGATCCACATCAACAACACGAACCCGATCCTCGTCGACGATGGTCCCGAGCGCCGCATCCTGAGCGAACATGGGATCGAAGTGGCGTACGACGGCATGACGTTCGACCTGTGAAGCGCAGGCACGAGCACGAACCACGGAGAAGGCATGAACGCGAACGACACCTTCGGCACGGCGCCGTCCAGCGCGACAGACGCGAACCAACCGGCGTGGACCCGCGAGGAATTCGAGGCGCGGTTGCGCGCCAAAGGCACGGCCTATCACATCCATCATCCGTTCAATGTGAAGATGAATAGCGGCGGCTGCTCGCGCGAACAGATTCGCGGCTGGGTCGCGAACCGCTTCTACTATCAGATCAATATTCCGCTGAAGGATGCGGCGGTGCTGTCGAACTGCCCCGATCGCGACACGCGCCGCCGCTGGGTGCAGCGCATTCTCGATCACGACGGTTATGGCGACCAGGAAGGCGGCATCGAAACGTGGGCGCGCCTGGCCGACGCGGTCGGTCTCTCGCGCGACGATCTGTGGTCGCAGAAAATGGTGACACCCGGCGTGCGCTTCGCCGTCGATGCTTATGTGAATTTCGCGCGCCGCGCGCCGTGGCAGGAAGCGGTGTGTTCGTCGCTCACCGAGATGTTCGCGCCGCAGATTCACCGCGACCGGCTCGCGGGTTGGCCCGAACACTATCCGTGGATCGAGTCCGCCGGCCTCGCCTATTTCCGCTCGCGCATCACGCTCGCGCAGCGCGACGTGCTGCACGGACTCGAAGTCACGCTGAATCATTTCACGCGGCGCGAGCAGCAGGACCGCGCGCTGGATATCCTGCAGTTCAAGCTCGACATTCTGTGGACGATGCTGGATTCGATCGAAAAGGCTTTCCCGCAATGAACGACGCGCCAGGCGCCGGCGGCGCCATGCCAACC
>Ga0207713_1000959_pt1 | contig 25589 bp, 20 predicted proteins | sample KBSS64metaG_FD_184404 | JGI IMG/M metagenome (GOLD analysis project Ga0207713, IMG submission 184404) | Switchgrass rhizosphere microbial communities from Kellogg Biological Station, Michigan, USA - KBS S6-4 metaG (SPAdes) (version 2) | ecosystem: Host-associated > Plants > Roots > Rhizosphere >... | reverse complement strand
ATAACAATCAGCAAAACCCGGCAAGGGGCCTTTGGCCACGACACCACCGTGGGCTTCCCGCCAAGGGGATCCACCATAAAGTGATAACAGCGGTTGACGGAGCACGATCGCCCGTGGCAAGCGCATGGGCCAGAGCGGGCGGGTATAGCTTAGTGGTAAAGCCCTAGCCTTCCAAGCTAGTTATGCGGGTTCGATTCCCGCTACCCGCTCCAGAGCCTCCTCCCAGGAGGTCCCAAGACGGCCCGTAAGTGGCTGTTTTTTACAGCTTTTTGTTGGTATAATGTCCCGGCAGTTCCGGCGATGTTTCACCCAATATCAGAACAAAATGGGCACATTGATGGACCTGCAGCCAACCGAGCTGAAGGGAGGTCCATCAAATGGGCGAACGGAAATCAGGGCTGACGGCATCATCGGTCGCGCGCGCCAAGCCGAAGGACAAGGCATACAAGCTGTCCGACCATGACGGTCTGTACCTTCTGGTGAAGCCGACCGGCGCACGGTACTGGCGGATGAACTACCGCTTCCACAATCTGCAGCGGACGGTGACCTTCGGGCGCTATCCGGAATTGCTGCTTGCCGATGCCCGGCAGCGGCTCCTCAACGCCCGGCGCCTGCTGGCAGATGGCATCGACCCGATCGATCAGGCCAAACTCAACAAGATCCAGGAGTCCATCTCGTTCGCCAACACGTTCAAGACGGTCTCGGACGAGTGGCTGGAAAAGGTCCAGCTTGAGGAGAAGGCCCCAGCGTCGATCAAGAAATATCAGTGGCAGTTGGGGCTCGTCATGCCGTCCATCGGCAATCGTCCCATTGCCAAGCTGACCGCGCACGAGGTGCTGCTCGCGCTGAAGAAAATTGAGCGGACCAGGAAATTCTACACCGCCACCAGCGTGCGCGCGACCTGCAGCCAGGTGTTCCGCTATGCCATCGCCACCGCGCGCGCCGAGCGCGACGTCTGCGCAGATCTGCGCGGCGCCCTAGTGACGCCCAAGGTCGTGCACCGCGCTGCGATCACCACACCGAGGGAAGCCGGTGCCCTCCTGCGGTCGATTGAGGATTACGAAGGTGACCATCAGACCCGAGTCGCCATGCGCCTCCTGCCCCACGTCTTTGTGCGGCCCGGTGAACTGCGCCATGCCGAGTGGAAGGAATTCGACTTCGAGCGCAAGGTCTGGATCATCCCGGAACACAAGGCAAAGATGCGCCGGCCCCACGCCATACCGCTATCGAGGCAGGCCTTGGCGATCATCGGCGATATCGCGCACGATCCAACCTACAGCATCTACCTGTTTCCCTCGCTCCGCTCGGCCACGCGCCCGATGTCTGACAACACCATCAACGCCGCGCTACGCCGCATGGGTTACGGCAAGGACGAAATGACCGCCCACGGCTTTCGTGCTATGGCCGCAACCTTGCTCAACGAAATGGGCATCTGGAACGCCGACGCCATCGAGCGCCAGCTCGCCCACGTTGAGGCCAATGCCGTTCGACGCGCCTACACGCGCGGGCAATACTGGGATGAGCGTGTGCGCATGATGCAGCACTGGTCGGATTATCTCGATAGTTTGCGCGACGGCGCCAAGGTGCTGCGGCCGAACTTCGGGCAAACAGCGCTCGGCTGATGGCGATCCGTCGGAGCACAGTGGGATTCGACCAACTAACGCCATTCCGATGCGGTCCCCGGAAGGTCGGCTTACGCCGATACCGACCGTTCTGCGCGCTTCGCTCTGTCGATCGTTGCCGCGAACAAAAGAGACGTTGGCTGGCTTTCGATGGTTCCTGCAATCTGGCGTTTGTTCATCAAGAGCTCGCGGCGTAGAGATCGGAAGGCTAGGACTGCGTGCATCGGCGAGTGGGCCGTCAAATTCCCTGCATGCCGCCCCTGCGTGCCGCCGAATTTAATGGATGGTAAGCCTCGCACGCCGACGTGATAACTGTTAGACAGTAAAGCTCTAGAGGCGTTAAAAGCATCAGGTAATCGGTCCGCGTGATTGGGGAATCCGGTAGATTAACTGCGGGAGGAGCGCATGATCTTTAGGGATATCACAATCAAGCGGCTTGTTTTCAACGCGTTGGTTCTTCCGTTGGCAGGCCTCGCCGTTCCTGCAATAGCTGGCATCAACGACGTAGGACAATCGCTGTCCTTCATCGAAAAAGCGCACAGCGCGTCCCCCCAAGCTCCCATCAAGGTCGTGATCAGGCTTGAAGCAACAGTCGCGTCGGTGCAGACGTTGGGTCATCCAACTGCGCTACAGGCTCAAATTGATAGTTTCGCTGCGGCGGCAAAAGCCGCTGGTATCTCGAATGTTCGCACTCTTGATGCGCGCACTGGTTACATAGCTTTGTCTGCAAATCTGGTGGCAATACGTGCGTTGGCCAGCCGCCCTGATGTTGCTGAATTGTTTGAGGACGTCAGCGTTGAGGCAAGCCAAGCTGCGGACGCCAACTATGCAGCAGAGGTCGGTCTGACGTCACTCAGCGTGGACGGTGCCGGCACTATGGTAACGATTGTCGATTCAGGTGTAGATGCATCTCACCCTTTCTTCTCCGGCCGCGTCGTTGAAGAAGCATGTTTTCTATCCAGCGGCGGTTGCCCGAAGCCAAGCGGGCCAGGTGCGGCTGCGCCTATTGCTGGAGGCGAGCACGGCACGCACGTCGCAGGCATCGCTGCCGGAAAGAATAGCACGTTGAGAGGGGCGTCGCCCTCGGCACTGATTGGAGCTGTACGCGTCTTCGATTCGACCCAAGGTTCCACGTCAGACATCATCGCTGGCTTGGGTCGCGTTGGCGAATTCGCTGATCGCTACTACGTAACAGCATCGAACATGAGCTTAGGCATATCTAATAAGTCGACTTCAGCGCAGTTCTGCAGTTCTCAAAACGGTGGGGCCGTCGTGCAGGCTTTGCGAGCCAAAGGCATCGCGGTGGCAGTCGCATCCGGAAATAATTACGACCACACCTTGGACGGAGTCCGTTGGCCGGCGTGTTTGCCTGGCGTTATTGCGGTTGGTAGCTCTGACGGCGTGTCGGCTATCAGCGACTTTACCAATCTAGGTCAACGCCTGGACATCTTGGCTCCCGGTCGCAACCTACTGTCCTCTGTGCCCGGCGGCGGCTACATGCAAATGACCGGCACCTCAATGGCCACACCGGTCATCGCAGGCGGCATAAGCACGCTGCGCTCCGAGATGGACTGGCCGGTCGACAGCATTCTTGCCGCTTTGAAGGCAAACCCGGCCAAACTCAGAGGGGCTGACAACAATTTGTACACCGTTGCGAACTTTCAGGATGCCTACAACCGGCTAATAGCGGCAACGCCTACGCGGGGCGACGTTTACATCAAGGATAATGCGTCTGACGTAGGGCGCACCGACAGTGCTCACGCCGGTGGGGGCCTCACCGCCTCCCCAGATATTTGGGTGCGAAATAATGCGCTGGAGGCCAACCCGCCGCACGTGCATCAGAACCCCGAATTTGGTCAGCCGAATAGTATATTCACCTATCTGCGCAACACAGGCGGAGGTGCCCAAGCGGGCAAGGTAGTGGTGTTCCGTACGCTGGCGATTCCTCGGATCGACGAGCCGGCGAATTGGATCAAGGTCGGGGAGCAGTCCGCGACCGTTCCGCCCTATGGCGCGGCGGTAGCCAAGATCATTTGGAATAGCCTTCCGGCACCGGGCCACTATTGCCTCTTGGCATTTTGGGTGCCCTCGGGGAAGTCCGATGCGCTCCAGCTTCCCGGCGGTATTTATGCAGCGGTAGCGGCTAATCCGCATCTTGCATGGCACAACGTTGACATCGTTGACGCCAGCAGCGGAGCGTCGTTCCTTGCAAATCTGCGTATTTACTCGCCTCAGGGAGAAAACATTGCATTTGATGTCAGGCCTGGCGATGCTGAGGGAAGCTACGCGCTAATCGTACGGTTCCCGCCAGGCACTCGATACACTCCAGACCCAACGTGGACCGTGACCAAAACCGAGGCGGAGGGTAGCGAAATCAGAATACCACTTGGTAATGGCGTTACCTACATCGGCGGTGTTCGCCCGGCAGACCCAAATCAGACTATGGTCCCATTACGTTTTCGTATCGAGCAGCGCGGCGAACACCGACATGATGGAGCCTCCGTGGCAACGGTTCGGTTCCTCCAACTCGACAGCATCGAGAGGCACAAAGCCAACGGGTCGACCGAGACCGGCTCTATTACCTATTTGCTGTTCGATAATCTGCCCGCCCGAACGACGAAACGACATCATCGTCGCCGTCATTCCTGAAAGGAGCTTGTGCTAAGACACCGGCTACACACCAATGAGCCAGGTAGGATTTTGAACCCGGTAAGCTCCCTCGATCCTGTCGAATCTTAGCTCCTTGGGGGCTGGTTTGCTGCATAGAGGTCGGCAATTCGAGCGACGATCCGCGCGAAGCGGACTTTCCGCAAAGTCCGCGGGCCCGGACATACGGGAGTGAGCTTAACGGGCTCCACGAATGGCCGGTGTCGGCGAAACCGGACGATCCCAGTTGCGGCGCCGACCGACAGGAACGTCCCAGATTCCGGCATTCCGTTTGCCAGAAGGTGGATGGTAGCATGCCGGCCTGTGGGCGCTACCGAACTTCGTCGACCCGATAGAACATGGGATTACGCATCCACTCACGGATGGCGGATTCACGCCAGCCGGTACAGCGCGTGGCGATGCGCACCTGTTTGGGAAACGTGCCCGCCTGGATCTTGCGGTAGAGGGTGGCGCGGGTCAGGCCAGTGCGATCGAGCACCGCATTGAGACGCAGAATGCGGTCCGGGGGCTGTTCGGTCATGGCGTGGTCTTTCTGTGCTGTGGTTGGTTCTCTTGCTCCTTTGCTGTGAGATTTGCTGGTCGGCGGTCGGCGTCAAGAGTGCCAAAAACGGTGCCAAAGCACTGAATCTACGCCAGTTGACCGCAGAGTGTCCGATCTTACTCCACGGTGCGAAAAAGAAATTTTGAGGGTCATGCAGATTGTGTCTCAGGCCGTCTCGGCCTGACCGCGCTCTCCTTCCGCTGCGCTCCAGCCGAGCCGGCGGTGCCGTCTTGTCGGCGTAGCCGGTACGATCGCTGACACCAGGCCCGGCCTTGCTGGCCGCTCCTGTCGGTCCGCCTGTGGCTCCCCTCCGGTTGTCGCCGCGCATCTTGTGCGCGGCGGCGTCTGCCTCGGCTCCGAGGTGACGGGGGGCGTCACGGCCCTGTAGCCCCGCCGCGACGGGGTGCAACCCGGCCCGCTGCGCGGCTCCGGGTGCTCCACGCTGTTGCGCCCTTCGGTGCACCCCGCCGCCTGCTGCGGGGCTGTCGGTCCGCTCCTGCCGCCCCCCGCCACCCCGGCGCCGGGCCATGGCGGTTTAAGGAGCTTGAAGATCATGAGCACCGTGAACACGCGCGAACGCCAGTCCCTCTATGCCGAGGTGACCTCCCGCATCATTGCCGAACTCGAAGCTGGGCGCCTGCCCTGGGTGCAGCCGTGGGACGCCAGCCGCTGTCCCTGCACGCTGCCGCACAATGCCGGTTCGGGCCGGACTTATTCGGGGATCAATATTCTCATTCTCTGGACCTCTGCCATCGAGCAGGGCTTTTCCTCGCAGCGCTGGCTGACCTATCGCCAGGCCGAAGCGGCCGGTGGCCATGTCCGGCGCGGCGAGAAGGGCACGGTGGTCTGCTATGCCGATCGCTTCACCCCGCGCGAGGAAGCCGCCAGGGCCAGGGACGAAGACCGCGAAGCGCGCACGGTGGCCTTTCTCAAGCGCTTTACCGTGTTCAATCTCGACCAGTGCGAGGACCTGCCCGAAGACATGATTGCCCCGGTGGAGCCGATTGCGCCCGAGCTGGCGATTGGCGGCGCCGATCGCGTGATCCAGGGTAGCGGGGTGACCTTCCGCATCGGTGGCGGGGAAGCGTTCTATTCCCCCTCCCATGATGTGGTGCAGGTGCCGCCCCAGGCTGCCTTCCCCGAGCCGATCAACTGGTTCCGCACGGCCCTGCACGAACTGGGTCATGCCACAGGTCACAAGTCCCGCCTGGACCGGGATCAGACCGGCGAGTTCGGCTCTGCGTCCTACGCGAAAGAGGAATTGGTGGCGGAAATGGCCAGTGCCTTCGCCTGTGCGGCGCTGGGCATTGTGCCGACCGTGCGGCACTCTGATTACATCGGGGCCTGGCTCGAAGTGCTGTGCGCCAACGAGAAGGCGATCTTCCGCGCCGCCAGTGCGGCGAGCAAGGCGGCCGACTTCCTTTTGGCCTGCGGGAAGGACCGGCCATGAGCTCGCCTCTCCCGCCCGAATGGGGCACGCCCGTCTTGCCGCCAATATCGCCACGCACGTTCTGGCGCCGGGGGCAGCGCGGCCTGCGCCGGATGACCAAGCGGCAGCGGGCCATCTTCGCGGCCGTGCGCTTCGAGGGTGCCAGCTATGCCGAGCTGGCCCAGCGCTATGGCATCAGTGTCGAGGCGGTGCAGGCTGAGCTGGCCAAGGCCCTCTCCACGCTGACCCGCGCGGTCTATGGGAACTGGTGGCAGCGCTGGTGGCCGTGGTGAAAAATTCAGGCCGCCCGATGACTTGCCATCGGGCGGCCATCGCGACAGGGTACCGATGTCATGCGCAGCGATCTCGACCATCTTCCCGCCAACAAGCAGCGCGAGCTGGAGCGCGTGGTGCAGATAGTCTTCGAGGAATTCGAGGACGCGCTGGCCCTGGCTTCGCACGAGTGGAAGAAGAAGGGCCGCATTCTCAAGGTCATTCTCTACGGCAGCTATGCGCGCGGCGGCTGGGTCGACGAGCCGCACACCGCCAAGGGCTACCAGTCGGACTATGACCTGCTGATCATCGTCAACGACAAGCGCCTGACCGACCGAGTCAAATACTGGGCCAAGGTCGATGACCGGCTGATGCGCGAGTACGGCATTGCCGGCACGATCAAGACCCCGGTCAATTTCATCGTCCACACCTTGCAGGAGGTGAACGACGGGCTGGCCCATGGCCGCTACTTCTTCATGGACGTGGCCCGCGATGGCATCGCGCTCTACCAGAGCGATGATACCGAACTGCACCAGCCCAAGCCCAAGACGCCGCATGCCGCGCTGGCCATGGCGAAGGAGTATTTTGAGGAGTGGTTTCCTAGCGCGGCTGGCAGGTTAGACACCGCCAAATACACGTTGTCGCAAGGCAGGCTGAAAGAGTCTGCATTCGACATGCATCAAACTACAGAATTCCTCTACCATTGCGTGCTGCTGGTCGTGACCTTCTACACGCCACACGTCCACAATCTCGGCTTCCTGCGCACCCAGGCTGAACGGCTGGATGTCCGGCTGGTCTACGTCTGGCCCAGCGACAACCGGAAGCAGCGGGCCATGTTCGAGAAGCTCAAGGAAGCCTACGTCAAGGCGCGCTATTCCAAGCACTACCGGATCACCGATGAGGAACTGGCCTGGCTGGGCGAGCAGGTCGAGGAACTCGGCCGCGTGGTTCACGCCATCTGTTTGGAGCGCATCGCCCAGCTGGAGGCGACGGCGCGCCAGGCGGGGTGAGGAATAACCGGCTTGTCGATCTCCATGGCCTAACGGCTTTAGCCCTTGTGGTCCGGGTCTGGGACACCGCGTAATTGATTTAGCCACCCTCGTGCATGGTACGAAGTCGCCTTGGCGCTTCAATGCAGGAGGGTGACCGATGGCGATTTATGCAGGATTGGATGTGAGTGACAAGACGACGCATATCTGCGTGGTCGATGTCGACGGCAAGGTTTTACGTCGAGATGTTGTCGCGAGTGATCCCGACGTCTTGGCCAAATGGCTCAACAAGCATTGCACCGAGCTGGCGCGCGTAGTGCTGGAGACGGGCACCCTGTCAACGTTCCTGTATCATGGGCTGGTCGAACGTGGCGTCGCTGTAGAATGCATCTGTGCGCGGCACGCGAAAGGCGTTCTTTCTGCCCGCGTGAACAAGAGCGATGTCCATGATGCGGAAGGGCTTGCCCAACTAGCGCGTACCGGCTGGTACAAGCGCGTTCACATGAAAGCGTCGGCCACACATATCGACAGGGCAGCGCTGCGTATCCGCGCCCAGCTCATCACCGCACGGACATCCATGGCCAATCAACTGCGTGGGCTCTTGAAGCTGTTCGGCCTGCGCATGGGCACCGCCCGGACGCCGGGCCGGCGCGCCGAACGCCTGTCGGCATTTTACGCCCAACGCCCAGATTTGAAGGCCCTGTTTGCTCCGCTCATTGCCTCCATGGAAGCCATCGAGGAGCAACTGCGCGCATCCAATCGCCTTCTCAATGACCGGGCAAAGGCGGACGAGGTTTGCACCCGGCTGATGGGCGTTCCTGGTGTGGGACCGATCACGGCTCTGACCTTCACTGCTACCATCGAAGATCCCCACCGTTTTGCAAGAAGCGAGGATGTCGGCGCCTATGCCGGGCTTGTGCCCCGACGCAATCAGTCAGGAGAACGTGACGTGAGCGGGCATATCTCCAAGGCGGGAGATCCGATGTTGCGCAAGGCGCTTTACGAAGCGGCCAATGTCGCGCTGTCTCAGGTGAAGCGGCCATTTGCCCTTCAGGAATGGGGCAGGAAAATGGCCGAAGCCAAAGGCGCAAAACGTGCCAGAGCGGCCGTCGCACGGAAGCTCGCCGCTTTACTCCATTCGCTTTGGCTGAACGAGACCGAGTTTCGCTGGGTCTGATCCTAGCGTTGCTCCCCCGATCAGCCATTCCCCGGACGATCTCGTCAGGTTTGTAGAGGGTCAAACCTCGTTTGGGACTCAGAGACGTCCACCTATTCCGCTCGGCCGCGATCATGAAGGCTCGGACAAAGGCTGCCTCAGCTGTCCGATGACCTCGAAGACAACCATTGGCGAACGGGAAAAAGGAAGGCCAATGCGAGAATCAATTAGACAACAATCCCGTCATTCCCGGCGGCCTGCAACAACGACGGCTTTGGTCAGGATCGGTCATTCCTCGCCCAATCATACCGGCGGCGAGTTGCGAGCAGGGCTGGCCGATTGCGGACTTCCACCTTTCGGACAGCGCAATAGGAAAGCGGCCGATCGAGCCCCGGCGGCAGCTAAGCGAGCGCATCCTGCGAGAGAATGTCCGCTTCCGGGAAGAGCCCGAGCCCGCGAATATGCGCGATCGCCGCTGCCGGATCGGCCACGAAAAGAATGACAACTAGGTCTTGCCGAGCGCGTGTGCAGCAAACGTAGAAGAGCCGCCTCGTTCGCTCGGCGCCGGTTTCCCCCCCTTCTTCCAACGTCCTTTTGTCCCGCGCGGAAAGCTCCTTCAGACCAAGGTATTTTTCGTAGGAGAATTGAAAGTGCGTGCCTTCGTCGTCATCGAGCACAACAAGCACGCGATCAAACTCAGCCCCCTTCACGCCTTGCTGAGTGGAGAAAGGCGACTCCTCGTTGACGTAAGCCTGATAAGGCCGCAGCTGATTTGCCGGGCATTCGAGGAACGCGGCCATCGCATTGATCTCGTTTGAAGAATCTTCTTCCCCCTCCGCATCGACGTCTTCGTTCTCTTCGGCGTCGGGTTCGTTCGTTGCGACATCTTCTAGGTAAGCGGACAGTCGGGGGTCAAACGCTACCAAGCGCCTTTCTTTGGCAAGCGCCAGCACGTCACGGATGGTCGCCTGCGATTCCGGCCCCATCAGCTCACCGATCTGAGTGCTCACAACCTGAAGTTGATTGAGGCGCTCAGCGACGTTCACTCCTCGCAGGTTGGCGTTCAAGAGCAACGGTGAATGGAGGCGAAGCAGTCGCATCGTATCGAAGTCTCGCCCGTCGCGGACCGCCTCCGCAAGCGGCAGGAGAAACGAAACCAGCGGTCGCAGCGGCCAAGCTGTCGCGTCCAGAAATCCATTTTTGAAGGCGTCCGGCGCCTTGTCGTTGAGCGCTGCGTAGAGCTCTCCGAAACCCAATCGCTTCGCCGCCATGCGATGGACGATCACCAGCATCTTCACCGGATCGTTCTCGGCGGCTGGCTGCCAAATCTCGTCATCATTTGCCTTGGCAACCCACGCCCGAACTTGCGCTACGCGTTCGTCGCGATGGGCGTCGGTCGGCAGGACGAACAGTCGCGCCGTGCCTACGACCGGCACTTCCTCTCCGCCCTCTTTTTTCTTCCGGCCACCGACCTGAACCAGATCGTCGCCGTCGCGCCGGATGGCGTTCGCAAGGTTCAATACCGTGGTCGGCGAACGGAAGTTTTCCGGCTTTGAAATCGCCCGCCAATCGTCAGGTTTGGGAACCGTGCCGATGCCGGTGGGATAGATGCGTTGCATCGGATCGCCGAAGAACCCGAGGCAAAAGCGGGCCTGCTCCTGCCGCTGGACCGCCATCAATGCTTCGACGATGACGGGGAAGGTATCTTGGCTCTCGTCCACGAAAACGAACGGAAATTGCTGCGCGACGAGAGTTCGGAAGAGCGGGCGATGGATCATCAACTGCGAAGCCATCTTTATGATGTCGTCGTGACCGAGGATGCCCTTGGCATAGTCACTTCCGGTTCCGTAAGTGAAGGTACGAACCCGAGTGATTGCTTCGCGCTGCTGCTCGTAGCGCACGATATCGCGGGCGTTCTTGTCTCGCGTCTTCTGCTGAACGCGAGGGCCAAAATTGGCGGCGGCGTGCTGCAATTCTCCGATCCTCTCGTCGATCCTGGTCGCAACCCAGGCGGCAATGTCTTGCTGGAAGCCGCGCCCGATCGACCAAAGGAAGCTATGGATCGTGGAGACGTGAACGATAGGGTTATTCCCCACGTCCGCCCAAATCTCCCCAGCGGCGATCTCGGTGTAGGTGATGCAAGCCACGCGCTGCCTCCTCAGCCGCAAACGCTCGCCGTGGATGGCGAGGATCGAGGAGAGCCCCTTAATCAGCGACGTGGTTTTACCCGAACCCGCCCCGGCGACCATATTGAAGCTGGTCGGCGGCTGTGCTGCCAGGCATTGCCGAAGATCTACGTCAGCCTGCGTATCGGGCTGTTGCGCGCGGCTATTCATCGCCCACCGCCGCTTCCAATTCGGCCTCTACTTCGAGATCGACCTGTGCCTTGAGCCAAATGAGACCGTCGCGAATGTACGCAGGAACCTGCCACTCTTCCGGTCGGGCCGTAAGCACCCCAAGGGCGAACTTAGTCTTGTCGAACTTGTCACCACTGACCCGCTTGTGAAGCCCCGCCGCCAGCGCTGCAGGATCAACCAGCGCACCGCGTAAGCGCAGGCCCAATTTCCTCTGTTCTGCGCTCTGGCACCATTCGGCGTTCTCGAGCCCGAAGGCTTCTTCCAACGTCCGCCCGGCCAGCTCGACGTTATGACCATTCCAAACGACCGGCACGGGCGTCTGATAGGCCACCCGGACGCGGGTCGTGCCGTCCACCGGGGTTTCCTTTTCCTGCTCCGTCGCCGCGAAAAGATCATCGATCGATTGCTTTGCCGGAAGCCATTTCACAAGGGTCTGGTTAGAAGTGACCGCCCCGGCCACGCCCGGCAGGCATTTCCTACCGTAGCGTCGGGCGGGCGCAGGGTCGGCGGCTTCGCCAGCCGGTGCGGGCGGAACACCACCGCCCAACAAATCCTCGAAGTCATCAACGCCTTCCGCTTCTGGCGCCTCGACTTCGATCTCAAGCTCGTCATCGTCGTCATCGTCGCCGACATGGTCGGCCGGCAACAGGGTAACGCTGTCCACGTCGGTGATAATCAGCGTGACGATCCCGAGAAATTCAATCAGCGACTTGAATTTGTGACCGAAGGCCCCGCCAACCTCCAGAATGCAGATGCAGGAGGATCGCAGCGATTTCGCCGCCTTTGATATCATAATCGGGAGCAACAATCGCTCCACGTTGCCCTCCACGAGCACGGCGGCATCCGAGAAAAACAAATCGCAGTGGGTGAGTTTCAGATACCGTTGCAAGAAATCGCGATGTTCTGTTTCCTGCGCATAGAACGCGGAGAGGTTAAGCACTTCGGTTACCTGATCGTTTCCTACCAAATCGCGCCGGAAGTAACGAATCGGTTGAAAGCCGCGCTCGTACAGGATGTGCGGCGAGTGCGTCGTTATGACCGCTTGGCTGGCGAATGATCCCCCGGCCTCACCCGGTATGACCAGCAGGTCTAGAATGTTGCGAATGAATACCTGCTGGAGTTGTGCGTGAAGGTGCGCCTCGGGCTCCTCGATGAAAATGAGATGAAGGGGAGCGCGCTTCTCGTCTTCCGCCTTCCAGCGCTCCTGAAGGTCGAGCACTTCGACCACCATATAAATCAGGTTTTTGAAGCCGAGCCCGTTGTAGGTGTCAGGCAGCATGATCGTCTGCGCGCCGTCGCCCAAGATGTAGTGGACGCGCGCGTCCTGCGTCATGATGGACGCGGGGTTCAGGGCCGACTTAATTTCGAGCCGTGGGTTATTGAGGCCGGGATAACCCAAGCGCGCCAATCGCTCCAACGTGTCTTTAAAAACTTCCGCGAGATGTTTGTCGAGGCCCACCTCAGACTCGAACAGCGCCTTGAGCGCCTGATGGTCGTCTTGGCGCTGATCGAGATTGCGCTGATAGAAGCGGCTTAGACGCTTCGACAAATCCTCCGAACGGCCGCCGCCGCCGGATACGGTTGATGGGTCCGCAAGGTGCCGCTGCGCGTTCAGGAAATCGACCTTGATAAGCGATTTCAGCACTGCAGCGCCGCCCGGTTCTTTGCCCAGCGGCAGCGGTTGATATCCTTCCACCGCCTGAAACTTCGCATCGAACTGCGTGTGATCGAGGACGAAGTAGCGCAGCTCGTACTCGCGTCGCAGCTCCTTAAGTAGGTAGGCCGACAGCGATTTCGGCCAAGGCACATAGTTGCCTGCGCCACCGACCAGCGCGGCCGCCTTCGCCCGGCCGTCATCATGAGCAGCGCGGTAACGCTGGATCAATTCGGCGATGTTCTTCGGCGCAAGTTCGACGCGGACGCCAACGAGCGTTCCGGCCCAAGCGGTCGAAGGCAGGATAGGTATAACGAGATAGAGATCTTCCGCTCCCACCTCGAACCAAAGGTCGAGCGAAACGGTTGGAAACTCTTCCTCGCCGATCTCGCCCTCTCGTTCGCCGATCTCATCCAGCAACGGCCAGACATACGAGCTGAAATCATACAGCGAGAAGGCGTCTTTTCCGCCGGAGAGAAACATCTGCATCGCCTGCGTGGCAGACGTTTTTCCGCTGTTGTTCGCCCCAACGAAAATGGAGATATCGGATGCGAGCTCGACATGAACGTCCCGAAGCCGCCGAAAATTTCGCAGTCGATAGGAATGTAGGTGCATCGTGTCCCCCTGGGACGTCAGACTATCGGCTGACAACCCGCTTGGAAATCTTGAACACACTCTCTCGGCGTTTGAATCTGAAGGTGCGTGCTGCCCCTCGCGTTGTCGCTTACGATACAGTTCATGAGCGTGCGCTTTCAGAACCCGAACCGCTGCGACTGAATGGCTGAGCATTGCGCCTTTCTATCCCGCAGCTGCCACGAATGCGAATGGCCGGTTGCGGTGAGGTAAGACATTCCCGGCGGATCATCGGAACGGCTTATGTTGGTCGCGAGCCGCCCCTCGGCAGAGGGGGCTCACGTCATTGCAATCGAAGCGCTGGCGTAAGACGCGATCTTCCGCCAGCCCAGCGTTTCGTAGAGCGCACGACCATCGTCTGTGGCTACCAGAGTTCGACATTGTTCGGATTGCGCCTCACCTCGTGCAGGGTCTGCATAACGACATGACCCAAGCCTTTGCGGCGATGCTCTATCTCCGTCACAATTCGGTCGTAGACGAAGACTCCATCGGTCTCGGCCCCGTAGCCGCTGGCCGCCAAGATGCCGGTGTCTGTGGTAATGCGGACCGACGTCACGGCGCCAGACTGCTCGACCGCGATAGCGTATCCGTCCGCGAGTTGTCGGCGGGGCATTGCGCCATACGCGCGCATTACGTGGCTGGGCGCATGAATGCTCCAGTGTGCCGGCAGCGCGGCGCGCAAGGCCTCTGCTGTGTCACAGACCTTCACAAACTGGCGCGGCTGATGGATCGTGCGGGCAAGCTTCTTGAGCCCATCTCCCATGCACGGAAACACCCATCGAATGGTTTCCATTTCCGATCCGGTATCGACGCGAAAACCGCTATGGTCGGGCACTGGCATGGGCAGCCCGCGCGCCAGCGATCGCGCGACGAGCCAGGCATGCAGCAGATGCGGATCAAGGCCTTCGGTGTTCATCATGCCTCGCACCTCGAATTGTGCCTTTCGGGATAGCCATGCCGTGGAGGTCAGCCAGTCCGCTTGGTCTTGTCGCTGGCCGTCAACCGGCTGCCTTGTTGCCCTCGTCGATCGCATCGGCCAGCATCGCTGCCAGCGCTTCTTCGGCACGCGCGCGTGCGGCCGGATCCTTGGCGGCCAGATCGTTGCGAAGCCACTGCGGTGCGCGTTCGATCACGCTGAGAATGCGGGTCTTGGTCTTGTCGTCCATGCCTGTCCCTATGGCGGCGTGGCTGGCGCGGGGCAATGCGCTGGCGACGGGTTGTGGAAACGGTGTTGCCGGCTGCTCAGTCTTTGTCGTCAGTATCGGCAAATGCCCGCTTGCCGCGCCGCCGCCACAGCGTCAGTTGAGTGCCGGTCTCGTCGGCGCGCAGCTTTGCTGCCGCCTCGACCAGCAGGCCGAAGATAGCGGCGCGATCATCATCCGTCAGTTCGATAAGGCCGGCCTTGGCGACCAGGCCACCCAGCTCGATCAACTGCCGCGTACGCTCGCGCCGCTTCACCTGCCAGGCCCTTGTGTCATGCCGCGCCTGTTGCAGGGCCAGGCGATGGCGGGCGCTGGTCGTGCGGCGCTGCTGGTTGCGCGTTGCCACCAGCGCTTGTGCTAGACGCGTGTTCGGCCCGCTCGCCAGAAAAGAACGCGACGCCGCGTTTGCGCCATGCCTCCCGTCGCGTCGGATCGGTGATGGCAGCGATCGACAGCAGCGCGCCGGCCAGTTCCTCGATGGGCATTGCGTCGGCACCAGTGGCTTCAACCAGTTCGCCAAGCTGGCTCTGCTTGCGTGCCTTGAGTTGCCTGGCCTTGGCGGTCAGCGCCTTGAGGTCCTCGTCATAGTTGCGGGGCTTGCGCATATCTGGTGTCCTGTGACGGCGATCTGTTGCGCCGCGAGGCCCTCCAGTTATCGGCCTTGACGATCAATGCCAATTCCCTGAAACCTCATGGTACTCACCCGTCCCGAAATTGATGAAATCTTTTGAGGGCGCGCTTATACGTCGTGCCGACGTGCGCTTTTAGGCGTATCTGGTGCGTCGCCATGGCGATCTACCACTTCTCGGCCAAAGTTGTTTCGCGCGGTGGCGGCTCGAGCGCCGTGGCCGCCGCCGCCTATCGCTCGGCCGATCGGCTCTATGATGCGCGGCTCGATCGGCACCACGATTTCTCCAACAAGACCGGCGTCGTGCACAGCGAAGTCATGCTGCCCGAAGGCGCGCCGGAAGAGTGGCGCGATCGGGCGAAGCTGTGGAACGACGTCGAAGCGGTCGAAGTGCGCAAGGACGCGCAGCTCGCCCGCGAGATCGAGTTCGCTATTCCGCGTGAGATGACCCAGGCCGATGGCATCCAGCTGGCGCGGGACTTTGTGCAGAAGGAGTTCGTCGACCGGGGCATGGTCGCCGACCTCAATGTGCACTGGGATGTCGGACCAGACGGCCTCGCCAAGCCCCATGCCCATGTGATGCTGTCGATGCGCGAAGTTGGATCGGATGGCTTCCGCGCGAAGGTGCGCGAGTGGAACAAGACGGAGCTGCTGACCCACTGGCGCGAAGCCTGGGCCGAACACGTCAACAGCCGGTTGGCGCAGCTCGATATCGACGCGCGGATTGATCACCGGAGTTTGGAGGCCCAGGGCATTGATCTTGAGCCGCAGAACAAGATCGGCCCGGCCGCCGCGCGCATGGCGCAGGAAGGCTTGGTCCGCGCGCGGCTGGAAGAGCATTTTGCCATTGCCAGGAGCAATGGCGAGAAGATCCTCGAAAACCCCGGCATCGCGCTCGATGCGATCACCCATCAACAGGCCACGTTCACTTCGCGCGACCTTGCCACGTTCGTGCATCGGCACAGCGAAGGGAAGGACCAGTTCGACGCCGTGCTGGCGGCGGTGCGCAGTTCGCCCGATCTTGTGGGCTTGGGACCAGACGGACGCGGCGAGGAGCGCTTTACCTCGCGCGCCATGCTCGAGACCGAACAGCGGCTTGAGGCGGCCACGGCGAGGCTCGACGCGGAGCGCCATCATGGCGTGCCGGCGCGCCATCTGGCAGCCGCGCTGGACCGCGCCGAAGCGCGTGGCCTGGTGCTGTCGGTCGAACAGCGCCATGCGCTCGAGCATGTCACCGGCGGTAGCGGTATTGCCAGCGTGATCGGCTATGCCGGGACCGGCAAGAGCGCGATGCTCGGTGTGGCGCGCGAGGCTTGGGAGAAAGCCGGCTACGACGTGCGCGGCATTGCCCTCTCCGGCATTGCCGCCGAGAACCTGGAAAACGGCTCGGGCATTGCCTCGCGCACCATCGCCAGTCTCGAGCACCAGTGGGCGCAGGGACGCGAGACCCTGAGGCCCAATTCCATCCTGGTGATCGATGAAGCCGGCATGATCGGCACGCGCCAGATGGAACGCGTGGTCAGCGCGGCAGAGAAGCAAGGCGCCAAGGTCGTGCTGGTCGGCGATCCGCAGCAGCTCCAGGCGATCGAAGCGGGGGCGGCCTTCCGCAGCATGGCCGAGCGGCATGGCGCCGTGGAGATCACCGAGGTGCGCCGGCAGGCGGAAGAGTGGCGGCGCGATGCCACGCGGCAATTGGCAACGGGGCGGACGGGCGACGCCATCGAGGCCTATCACGCGGCCGGGCTGGTGGTCGAATCACGCACCCGCGAATCGGCGCGTGATGCGTTGATCGAACGCTGGGATGCCGATCGGCAGGCCCATCCCGAAGCCAGCCGGCTTATTCTCACCCATACCAATGCAGAATGCGATGAACTGAATGCGCAGGCCCGGGATCGCCTGCGCGATCATGGCACGCTGGGCACCGATGTCGCGGTCGAGACCACCCGTGGCCCGCGCTTGTTTGCCGAGCAGGACCGCATCATGTTCCTGCGCAACGAACGCGAACTGGGTGTGAAGAATGGCATGTTGGGCACCATCGAGCGGGTTGATCGCACCGGCATGGCGGTGCGGCTCGACGATGGCCGCGCAGTGGCCTTCGACCACAAGGTCTATGCCGACCTCACCCACGGCTACGCGGCCACGGTGCACAAGGCGCAAGGGGCCACGCTCGATAGGGTCCATGTCCTGGCCACGCCAGGGCTCGATCGCCATGGCGCCTATGTCGCGCTCTCGCGGCATCGTGATCATGTCGAGCTGCATTACGCCAGGACCGACTTCACCGACCGCGAGCGGCTGGCCGCGCGGCTATCGCGCGACCGGTCCAAGGACATGGTGCGCGACTATGCCGGCAAGGAGCAGGAACGCAAAACCGAGCCGGTCCTACAGCCACCAGTCAGCGCAGAGCAAACCGAACGCAAGCAGGGCCGCTTTGCCGGGCTGCGGCTCAGCGTGCCCAGCTTTGCCAGGCCGCCTGTCCAGGACCAGCGGGCACAGCGCGATCCAACGAAGCCGGCCCTGGCAGCAGCGCAGCACATCCAGACCGGGCCCAGCCTCGACCAGGCAGTCGAGCGCTATGCCCGCGTCACGGCGGAGATCGACCGCATGACCAGCCAGCAGCTCCCCGCGCTCGAATACCAGAAGACCGCGCAGGTCCGCGCCGCCCAGGCGCTGGATGCGCTGCCCGGCGGCAGCGTGCGCGATCTCGACACGGCGTTCCAGCGTAATCCGAGCCTGACGGTCGAGGCCTCCATCGGCCGCACTGCCAATGCCATCGGTGCCATGAAGCTCGAAGCCAAGATCCGCGCCAATCCCGAATTGCGCGCCGATCGCTTCGTCGAGTCCTGGCAGCAGCTTCAGGCTCAGCGTGGCAGCCTCACTGGCAGCAGCAATCGCGAGGCACGCCAGCAGGTGGAAGGCCAGATGCGCGCCATGGCCAAGGGCTTGGAGAAGGACTCGGCGCTGGGCAGTGCACTCAGCAAGCGCGGGAACCAGCTGATCGGCAAGCAATGGTCGCGAGAATGGTCGCCGGGCGTCAGTGGTCATGACCTCAGCGAGGCCGCTCGGACCAGGTCGATCGCCCAGCAACTGACCCATTCGCTCGAGCGCGGGCGTGACCGGGGGATGGGGCTATGACCGACAATTCCGCCAACCGCGCCAGCACCGAGTCAGACCTCGACCGTCCGGAAGTGGCGTTCGAGGCGATGACCCACAAGCTCGCCGCCCTTATTGCCGCTGTCGAAGGCTTTGCGACCCGGCAGCAGGAACTGCACAGCCGCGATTACACCCAGGACCTGGCCCGCATTCATGCCTGCCAGGACGATGCAGCCGCCGCGATCGAGACGCTGGCCAGCAGTCCCGCGCTGCAGTTGACGCCCGAGACCATTGCCGGCCAGATCTATCATGCCACGGCCAGGGCCAGTGAGGTTGAACGACAGCATTTTGGCGCTGCACGGATCGATCTGGATCGCACCGTCCTCACGATCAACGACATCGTGCAATCCATCCTGAGGGGGCTTCAGCGACTGCGCTGGCTGGGTGTCGCAGCGGCTATTGGAGTGATGACGGGCTTCCTGCTGGGTTGGGCTGTTCCGGACGTCGTTGACCGGGCGGTGCCAGAGGACTGGCATTGGCCGGAGGAACGTGCGGCCAGCCTTCTCCAGCGTGATGGCTGGGCGGCTGGGGAGCGGATGCTCCAGGTGTACGATCCGCAGCGCTGGCAGGCGTTGCGGGACGCTGCCAGCGTTTGGGCGAGCAACGCGAAGGCGCTGGGGGACTGCCAGCGGCATGCAGCGAAGGTCGGAAAGGGCGTGAGCTGCTCGATCTGGGTGGGCGATCGTCCAACGTAGGAGTGGTTCCGCTTTGTTCGGCAAGGTGGCCGTCCGATAAGTCGCCTTGGAACCTAAGGGGCGCCGAGCGGTCCGTCGTGCAAAATGAACATTGATACGAGCCAGAGCTATTTCAGTCTGATGGATTTAGAATGGTGAGTTCCGGTGGGAGTGCGAGGCCAAGAAATGCTGGTGGGCAAGGCGCCAGAGAGGTTTCTAGGTGATCGAAAAATGAGCTAGGGCGAAATCTTGGATCTTGTCTGTCCGTCCAGGATCGGTATGATTTGGTCTCTTAATGTTCACGCCCGCAGGGCTTCTGGATGGATGGGTAATGCGCGCAATCGACCTTTATGCAGGGATCGGCGGATGGAGCTTGGGTCTTCGCCTTGCGGGGGTCGAGGTCGTCGCCTCGTATGAATGGTGGAAACCTGCCATCGCAACGCATAATGCCAACCACGGAGGCAAGTTCGGACCAGTCAATATTCGGGAGCTGGACCTGGACACGCTGCCAACCGATATCGACATTGTGGTCGGAAGCCCGCCCTGCACGGAATTCTCATATGCCAACCGTGGCGGCAGCGGCAACATTTCCGAAGGGCTCAAAGACCTGGTCTGCTTCTTCAAGGTAGTTGAGCGGGTGAAGCCGCGCTTCTGGGCTATGGAGAATGTTCCCCGCGTCGCCGAGGTGCTTCGCCACGGGTTTGAAGACCCCAACCACGTACTTTACGAATTCCGACACCTCGACCCGATCATCGATGTCGTAGATTTCTCGGCGTACGGGACGGCACAGGCACGCAAGCGCTGCATCGCCACAAACATCCCAATGGCCCTCGTTCATTCCTATCGAGGCGCGGTTCCAGCGCGCACGCTCGGCGACGTGCTGACGGCACTAGCCTCGACCGATCGGGTAGTGGATCCGATCTGGGGGGTCGCGCTGGACGCCGACGCGATCACGGAGACGGAAGAGGAGCCTGCACTTAACGCCGAGGAACTTCGAATGAACCGAGAGGCCAAGGAGTTCCACCCGGTTTATAACAACATGGCTTTCCCCGATTCACTTGGAGCACCCGCCCGGACGGTGACGGCCACATGCACTCGCGTGTCACGCGAAAGCATAGTGATCGAAGACCCGCGAAAGCCTGGAAGCTTTCGTCGCCTGACAATCAGGGAGCGAGCCTGCCTGCAGGGTTTCCCGATCACCTATCAGTTCTTCGCTCGGTCATTTGCCGAAAAGGCGAAGATGATTGGAAATGCTATCCCACCCACATTTCCCTATCTCTTGGTTCAGGCCGCAATGGGGGTCCAGGCCAAGCGGTTGATCCCCTACGCCCAGGCGGGGAAAGGTTTGCAGCTCCCGATGGAGAAGGCTCCAGTCACCCTGCCTGATCGCGAGGGCAAAACCTATCCAGCCTCTCGTGGTTTCCGCGCTGCCATTCCCGGATTGCGTTTCAAGAGCGGTATGCGATTCGACCTCTCGAATTCTGCCGACAGGTCGGGCATCTCATGGAAGGTCCGGTTTTTCTTTGGGTCTTCCCGCGACATCCGCGAGGTGGAGCTTGATGGCGGAGTCCTGAGGGATTTGCGCCGCAATCCGGATTTCTCCGGTTTGCTCGACGCGCTTGGAGTCGACTTCCAGAAAGCACGGGTTCGCCTGTCAGTCACCAATCCCGAAGCGTTGCAACAGGCCTGGTCGCATAAGGCATCTGGAATGGGGCCTTATGAGGTTGTCGACTGCTTGGGTGACTTGGCGCAGACGCTAGAGGCGGAATTGGTGGCGGGTGTCGATGAGTGCGACGACGAGCGAGCGCTTGCGCGGATCGTGGACTATGTCCTGGCAGTGGCCAGCGAGGCCGAGGGCAAGGCTGGGCTCATAGGTCGGGGGAAGCTAGAGCGGTACGCCTTGTCGATCCTGGCGGGTATGATCGTAGGCGACTGGTTCAACACCCTCGATTGGCACGTGGATTGCAGAGTAGCCGCCTGATCATGCTGCCACACCGATGAGCACCAATGGGACTGGTGGGACCCCTCGTCCTTCGCGAACGAGGTTATAAAGCTCGCCTTCATAGTAGGATGGCCCCGACGACATCTCGCGCTGGAGGCATTTCATCGGCAGCACCTCGATACCGACGTCGATGCGATCGGCGACGTAGAAAGCCATGTGCTTGACGAAAAGGTCATAGGCGACAAACGCGTATTTGCCGAACTGAACCTCGACGGCGACCCGGTCCTTAACGAAGTCGGTCTGGTTTCGAGAAAGGATCGCCTCCAGGCCAGCAGCCTCGATCTCTGCCCGCTGTTCACGTGGCTCCATCTCGATCGTGCGTCGATTGACCGTTGGGTCAGAACAGACCCAGTAGCTGGTGCTGACCGGATTCCAGCCGCATCTGCCAAAACCGACCTCGAATGACCTGTTCAGCGCCTTGGGTGAGAACAGGACCTGTCCTTCTTTCCGCATCTCCTGCGAGACCTTTGTGCGGCAGATCGAAGCATCTACACCGGTTATCACCTGCTGGACCTCGCCCCAAAGCCCGGCCTTTCGCGCCTCGAGGAACTCAACCCCGTTCATATGCGAATAAATTTCCGCGATACGCATCCATGCTCCTTCAATTCAACCATCATATATTTGCACATCCACCTTCCAGGTTATAGGCGGTGAACCTGACAAGGGGGCAAGATGTTCGAAGAATTGCTGGCGAATGGCTTTCAGGTCGATTTCCAGTCACATGCGAAGGCGATCCTGACAATCGACTTTCCTGAAGCCGCTGGAGAGCTGGAGCAGGCGCTTCTTGGGGCAACGATACCAATTGAGGAGATCATCGCGGGCGGTGGTGGAGAAGCGAAGGGCACCCAGAGGCTCAGACGCGCACTCGCGAAACTTAATTGGCCCAAGACTACCTTCGTGGTCGAGAAGCGGATCAACGGCGTCCCTCGTGAGAGTCAATCACACGAAGTCGACCATGTGAGGGACTTTCCGGAAATCGGCCGGATCGCGCTTGAAATAGAGTGGAACAACAAGGATCCGTTCTACGACCGGGACCTGGAGAACTATAAGCGCCTCCACGCGGATGGTGCGATCTCTATTGGGATCATCGTAACCCGGGGGCGGTCGCTGCATGAGAACATGCGTGGCCTAGTTCGTCGCTTCCTGGAAGAGCGCGGGATCGGTCAGCTAGATGATCTGCGGGAATGGGGGTACGAGCCCACGTCTAGGCAAAAGGCCGCATTGACCAAGCGTATGACCCGCTCCCGCAACCCGCAGTCATTCATAGACGCGTTCACAGACAAGTTCGTCTCGGACAAGTTCGGCGAGGCGACCACGCATTGGCGGAAACTCGAGGATCGCATCCATCGCGGAGTAGGAAATCCCTGCCCACTGATCCTGATCGGCTTGCCCGATTCCATCGTAACTTTCCATGAAGGCAAGGCAGCCTTGGCTGAGGTGGAGGCGGAAGAAGAGCACATGATCGAAACCGGAGCCGCACAAGCCACACCCTGAGCCTCGGCAATGGTCTCCGGACTCGTGGCTCCGTTGATCATCCCTGACGGGTAACGCGGGTATCGCCTCGTCAGCAAGCTCTGTGCTAGCCTGCTGCTGGGCAAGCCGCGGGGGATGTGTGAACACAGAAGAGCCTTTTCGAGTGCTGTGCCTAGACGGCGGCGGCATGCGAGGCGTCTACACTGCTACCTATCTGAACGGCCTGGCGAAAAGCTTTGGCAACCGTCGCGGCGGTGTCGACCTTGATCTCGGCACAGGGTTTGACTTGATCTGCGGGACGAGCACGGGAGCGATCGTCGCTTGCGCACTCGCCTGCGGCATTCCGATGGCCAGGGTAGTAGAGCTTTACGCGGCCAATGGCACCCGGATTTTTCGGCGCCGTATGCCAAAGGTCGCCGGCTTCGCACTCATCGGCGACCTGCTTATGCGGTCACGCGATCTCCGCACGGGATCGGAGGCGCTGCGCACCGCCTTGGCGGCCGAGCTCGGCAAAACGACCTTCGCCGACGTGCTGGAAAAGCGAGGCATCGCCCTCGCAATCCCGGCGGTCACCATTGCGAACCACCGTAGCTGGGTGTTCAAGACGCCCCATCTGCCATCGACCAATCACCGCGACGACGCCGTTACCCTAGTCGACGCCTGCATGGCATCGAGCGCAGCGCCCGTGTTTCGGTCGATTGCGATGATCGGTGGAACTGTGACTGGCGGCACCGTCGGTCAGGCCTTCGTCGATGGCGGACTATGGGCAAACAATCCGGTGCTCGTTGGCTTGATCGAAGCGCTCGAGATGACCGCCGACGGCCGCCGCATCGAGATTTTCTGCCTCGGAACAGTGCCGGTACCGACCGGGCAGCATATCACCCAGAAGGATGTCGACCGCGGCCTTGTCGGCTGGGGGTTCGGCAGCAAGGCTGCGAGCCTATCAATCGACGCGCAGCAATTCGCCTATGATCAAATGGCGCGGATGCTGGCCGAGCATGTGCGCCGCGACTGCAGGATATATCGCTTCCCCTCCGCTGCCGCGCCGGCGAGCCTCCTGCCGTTCCTCGACCTCGACGACGGGCGCAAGGAAGCCGTCGATGCCCTCCAGCAACAGGCGGGCGCCGATGTGAACATGACGAACTCCGCCTGTGGCGACCTGTCCAACGAAGCGGGCCAGGCGATCTGCGCGCTGTTATCGAGCGACCGCGTCAGGTTGGCAGGCGCCTTGCCCGCCCTTGGCGCGGCGGCAGAGGCTTGAAGCGATGTTCGGGGGGCGGCGGCCGCGCATATCAAACTGCCATGGCGATCTGCTCGCGCTCCATGCGCGAAAGATCGCGCTTCGGCCCTCGGATTATGACGAGTTGCGCACGAAGCGCGACAAGGTCCGCGCCATCATCAAGCGCCGCCTGCGCGAAATGGGCTATCTCCAGCCGATCGGCTTTCGCAGCCAGGGCAGTGTGGCAATGCGCACGGTAACCCGCGGTGGCTGGTATGGCAGCTTCGACATCGACGACGGCATCTATTTCCATCGGCGCGCGCTGACCGGGCCGCAAGGCGGAGAGGTGCCGCCGCTCGCGGCGCGCCAGCGGATCTGGGAAGCCGCCTATCGGGAGCATTTCAATGATCCGCCCGAGTACCGGAAGAACTGCGTCCGCGTCTTCTATGCTCGGGGCTTCCATATCGACATCCCTGTATATCGGGTCTCGACCAGCCCGTTTGGCTGCAAGACCATCGAGCTCGCATCAAGCAGCTGGAAGCCCGCCGATCCTGCCGGCGTCACCGCGTGGTTCCAGCGCGCCAATGCCCGGAGCCCCGGCGTGTTCGACGGGCACCAGCTCGCCCGCATGGTACGCTATCTCAAGACCTGGACCCGGTCCCGCTCGGCTTGGCAGGGCTATATGCCGAGCGGCTTCGCGATCACTGCGCTCGCGGTGGAATGCTACAAGCCATTCCCGGAGCGCGACGACCGCGCGTTGCTCCACCTCCTCACAGCGATTTTCGAGCGCTTGCTGTGTCAGACGGCGATCGCCCATCCGGTGATACACGGCGAATTTATCGTGCGGCCGGAAAAGGATGCCACCGCTCGCTGTCTGCTAGGGGGCCTCGAGCAGGCGCTTCCGCGCTTGAGACCTCTCGCCGAGGGATGTCCGAGGGAGCAGGCGCTCGCGCTTTGGGACAGCTTCTTCAACGAGGACTTCTTGCGCCGCCGGCCGCCGTTTATCTTCATCTAGACCGTGGCGGAGCATGTGGGACGTTCTGAGCCGGCGCGCGATCGTGACAGCAGCTGTGCACGCGAAGTGATCGAAGACTAACGGGCCGTTCGAACATTCCGCTCAACGTGAATGCATCAGCCCGACTTGCGGATCGAGTATGAATAGCGCGTTCATGCGAAAGGGCTGAGTTGGCAAAGGAATGCAGCCCACCAAACTGGCATCCCGCACCTGCGACGGCGAAAGCTATCGCCGGACTTTCTCTGGAAAACAGGGACGGCCCAGTTGTCGCCCCATTGTATGGCCGGGCAGACGAAATCTGGGTGCCGGTTTTGCGAGAAAGCTGCGGTCGAGCACAGCGGGAGGGAATGGCCTGCGAGCTCTAACCATCGTCATTCCTGCGCTGCATGGCGACGGTGAGCGAATGACCGGCTCCGGAGCCTCAACTCGCGTAGCTTAATGGCAGAGCTTGGCACGATTACCCTCCGGCTTCAACGGCAGCATCGTTTGAGGTTTGGTTTGCGACTCGGCCGAATCGGGGATTGGATTCCGCTCGTGAGAACCGAACCCTGTCACATTTTTCTTGACAGGGGTACGCGTGATGGACCGATTTTCGAATCACTCAACATACTGAAATCATATCAAAATGATAGATCATCAATTGGATTCCCGCTACCCCCAGAAAACCAAGATAATTCGGCGCCATTCGGTCGCTGGTGATCGCGGACCGCTGCCTGCATCGGGGGGTTCTTTTCGGCGTATTTTGGGCGCCAAGTCCCCGCCCGTCACCAGAACCGACCGCCATTGTTCACGCAGCGAGCGCTTCCGGATCGATCACCACGCGGTTGCGGCCCTCGCGCTTGGCGGCATAGAGCGCGGCGTCGGCCGCCTTGAGCAGGGCGAGGCCTTCGCGGTCCATGCCCGGC
>Ga0207713_1000958_pt1 | contig 25628 bp, 21 predicted proteins | sample KBSS64metaG_FD_184404 | JGI IMG/M metagenome (GOLD analysis project Ga0207713, IMG submission 184404) | Switchgrass rhizosphere microbial communities from Kellogg Biological Station, Michigan, USA - KBS S6-4 metaG (SPAdes) (version 2) | ecosystem: Host-associated > Plants > Roots > Rhizosphere >... | reverse complement strand
ATTCCCTGAAACCTCATGGGATTCCGCCGTCCCGAGAATGATGAAATCTTTTGAGGGCGCGCTTATACGTCGTGCCGACGTGCGCTTTTAGGCGTAACTAGACGATCGCCATGGCGATCTACCACTTCTCGGCCAAAGTTGTTTCGCGCGGTGGCGGCTCGAGCGCCGTGGCCGCCGCGGCCTATCGCTCGGCCGATCGGCTCTATGATCAGCGGCTCGATCGGCACCATGATTTCTCCAACAAGACCGGCGTCGTGCACAGCGAAGTCATGTTGCCCGAAGGCGCGCCGGAAGAGTGGCGCGACCGGGCGAAGCTGTGGAACGACGTCGAAGCGGTCGAAGTCCGCAAGGACGCACAACTGGCGCGCGAGATCGAGTTCGCTATTCCCCGTGAGATGACCCAGGCCGACGGCATCCAGCTGGCGCGGGACTTTGTGCAGAAGGAATTCGTCGATCGGGGCATGGTCGCCGATCTCAATGTGCACTGGGATGTGGGGGCAGACGGCCTCGCCAAGCCGCATGCCCATGTAATGCTGGCGATGCGCGAAGTTGGATCGGATGGCTTCGGCGCCAAGGTGCGCGATTGGAACAAGACCGAGCTCTTGACCCACTGGCGCGAAGCCTGGGCCGAACACGTCAATGGCCGGCTGGCGCAGCTCGATATCGACGCGCGGATCGATCACCGCAGCCTGGAGGCGCAGGGCATTGACCTGGAGCCGCAGAACAAGATCGGCCCGGCCGCCGCGCGCATGGCCCAGGAAGGCCTGGTGCGCGAGCGGCTGGAAGAGCATTTTGCCATTGCCCGGAGCAATGGCGACAAGATCCTCGAAAACCCCGGCATCGCGCTCGATGCCATCACCCACCAACAGGCCACGTTCACTTCGCGAGACCTTGCCACGTTCGTGCACCGGCACAGCGAAGGGAAGGACCAGTTCGACGCCGTGCTGGCGGCGGTGCGCGGTTCGCCCGATCTTGTGCGCTTGGGACCAGACGGACGCGGCGAGGAGCGCTTCACTTCACGCGCCATGCTCGAGACCGAACAGCGGTTGGAGAAGGCCACGGCCAGGCTCGACGCGGAGCGCCATCATGGCGTGCCGGCGCGCCATCTGGCGGCCGCGCTGGACCGCGCTGAAGCGCGTGGCCTGATGCTGTCGGTCGAGCAGCGCCATGCGCTCGAGCATGTTACCGGCGGTAGCGGTATTGCCAGCGTCATCGGCTATGCCGGTACCGGCAAGAGCGCGATGCTCGGTGTGGCGCACGAGGCCTGGGAGAAAGCCGGCTACGATGTCCGTGGCATTGCCCTCTCCGGTATTGCCGCCGAGAACCTGGAAAACGGCTCGGGCATTGCCTCGCGCACCATTGCCAGTCTCGAGCATCAGTGGGCGCAGGGCCGCGAGACCCTTGAACCCAATTCTATCCTGGTGATCGACGAAGCCGGGATGATCGGCACGCGCCAGATGGAACGGGTGATCAGTGAAGCCGAGCGCCAAGGCGCCAAGGTCGTGCTGGTTGGCGATCCGCAGCAGCTCCAGGCGATCGAAGCCGGGGCTGCCTTCCGCAGCATGGCCGAGCGGCATGGCGCGGTGGAAATCACCGAAGTACGCCGGCAGGCCGAGGAGTGGCAGCGCGATGCCACGCGCCAGCTCGCCACCGGCAGGACTGGTGAAGCCATCGAAGCCTATCATGCCGCCGGTCTGGTGGTCGAATCACGCACCCGCGAATCGGCGCGTGATGCGCTGATCGAGCGCTGGGATGCCGATCGGCAGGCCCATCCCGAGGCCAGCCGGCTTATTCTCACCCATACCAATGCAGAATGCGATGAACTGAATGCGCAGGCCCGGGATCGCCTGCGCGATCATGGCACGCTGGGTGCCGATGTGGCGGTCGAGACCACCCGTGGCATGCGCTTGTTTGCCGAGCAGGACCGCATCATGTTCCTGCGCAACGAACGCGAACTGGGTGTGAAGAATGGCATGCTGGGCACCATCGAGCGGGTTGATCGCACCGGCATGGCGGTGCGGCTCGACGATGGCCGCGCCGTGGCGTTCGACCACAAGGTCTATGGCGACCTTACCCACGGCTACGCCGCCACGGTGCACAAGGCGCAAGGGGCGACGCTCGACCGGGTCCATGTCCTGGCAACGCCAGGGCTCGATCGCCATGGCGCCTATGTCGCGCTCTCGCGGCATCGTGATCATGTCGAGCTGCATTACGCCAGAACCGACTTTGCTTATCGCGAGCGGCTGGCCGCGCTGCTGTCGCGCGACCGGTCCAAGGACATGGCGCGCGATTATGCCGGCAAGGAACAACGAGAACACAAGGCCCAGCCGGCGCTACTACAGCCCCCAGCCAGCGCAGAACAACCCGAGCGCAGGCAGGGGCGCTTTGCCGGGCTGCGGCTCAGCGTGCCCAGCTTTGCCAGGCCGCCGGCCCAGGACCAGCAGGCACAGCGCGATCCAACGAAGCCGGCCCTGGCAGCAGCGCAGCAGATCGAGACCAGGCCCAGCCTCGAGCAGGCGGTCGAGCGTTACGCCCGTGCCACGGCGGAGATCGACCGCATGACCAGGCAACAGCTCCCCGCGCTCGAATACCAGAAGGCCGCGCAGGTCCGCGCCGCCCAAGCGCTCGATGCCCTGCACGGCGGCAGCGCGCGCGATCTCGACACCGCCTTCCAGCGCAATCCCGGCCTCATGGCCGAGGCCACCTCCGGCCGCACCGGCAACGCCGTCCGCGCCATGCAGCTCGAAGCCGAGATCCGTGCCAATCCCGAATTGCGTGCCGATCGCTTCGTCGAGTCCTGGCAGCAGCTTCAGGCACAGCGTGGCAGCCTCACCGGCAGCAGCAACCGCGAGGCACGCCAGCAGGTCGAAGGCCAGATGCGCGCCATGGCCAAGGGCTTGGAGAAGGACCACGAACTGGGCAATGCCCTCAGCAAGCGTGGCAGCCAGCTGATCGGCAAACAGTGGTCGCGGGAATGGTCGCCGGGCGTCAGTAGCCATGACATCAGCGAAGCCGCGAGGACCAGGTCGATCGCCCAGCAACTGACCCACTCGCTCGAGCGCGGGCGTGACCGGGGGATGGGGCTATGACCGACGCTACCGCCAACCGCGCAAACGCCCAGGCCGACCTCGACCGCCCCGAAGTGGCGTTCGAGGCGATGACCCACAAGCTCGCCGCCCTCGTTGCCGCTGTCGAAGGCTTTGCGGCTCGGCAGCAGGAACTGCACAGCCGGGACTACACCGAGGACCTGGCCCGTATCCATGCCTGCCAGGACGATGCGGCCGCCGCGCTCGAGACGCTGGCCAGCAGTCCCGCGCTGCAGCTGACGCCCGAGACCATTGCCGGCCAGATCTATCACGCAACGGCCAGGGCCAGTGAGGTTGAACGACAGCACTTCGGCGCGGCCCGGATCGATCTGGACCGGACCGTCTTCACGATCAACGACATCGTGCAATCCATCCTGAGAGGGCTTCAACAATTGCGCTGGCTGGGTATCGCGGCGGCCATCGGAGTGGTGACGGGCTTCCTGCTGGGTTGGGTTGTTCCAGACGTCGTTGACCGGGAGGTGCCAGAAGGCTGGCATTGGCCGGAGGAGCGCGCCGCCAGCCTTCTCCAGCGGGATGGCTGGGCGGCTGGCGAGCGAATGCTGCAGGTATATGATCCGCAGCGGTGGAGCGCGTTGCGGGACGCTGCCAGCGTTTGGGCGAGCAACGCTAAGGCGCTGGAGGCCTGCCAGCAGCGTGCAGCGAAGGTCGGCAAGGGCGTGAGCTGCTCGATCTCGGTGGGCGGGCCGCAAAAGTAGGGGCGGGTCTGATTAAGTCCAGGATTGCGGACACCGCGGAATTGATGCAGCCACTTTCCTAGATGGTACGAAGTCGCATGAACGCTTCAATGCAGGAGAGTGACCGATGTCGATCTACGCTGGATTGGATGTCAGCGACAAGACCACGCACGTGTGTGTCGTCGATGCCGATGGGACGGTTCTGAAGCGGGACGTTGCTGCAAGCGATCCCGAGGTTCTCGCCAAGTGGCTGAGCAGGCATTGCAAGGGTTTGGTGCGGGTGGTCTTGGAGACCGGCCCCCTTTCGACCTTTCTGTTCCATGGCCTGCATGAGCGCGGCATCCCCGTCGATTGTATCTGCGCCCGCCATGCAAAGGGCGTGTTGGCGACGCGTGTGAACAAGAGCGACGTGCATGATGCCGAAGGCTTGGCCCAGCTCGCGCGGACGGGCTGGTTCAAGCGTGTTCACATGAAAGCCTCAGCGACCCACATCGACCGAGCTGCACTGCGCATCCGCGCACAACTGATCACAACCCGCGTAGCTATGGCCAATCAGCTCAGGGGGCTTTTGAAGCTATTTGGTTTACGTCTTGGCGTCGCCAGAACTCCAGGCAAGCGGCGCGAGCGGCTAGCCGCCTTGTACCAGCAGCGGCCCGATCTTGAGCCGCTCTTCGCTCCGCTTGTGGCATCCATGGAAGTCGTGGAAGAGCAACTGCGCGCGTCAAATCGGCTTCTGGAAAGCCGAGCTACTACGGATCCAGTTTGCAGTCGGCTCATGAGTGTTCCCGGCATGGGCCCTATCACTGCGCTGACATTTACAGCCAGCGTCGAAGACCCTCATCGCTTCAACAGGAGTGAGGATGTCGGAGCGTACGCCGGCCTCGTGCCTCGCCGGAGCCAGTCTGGCGAGCGCGATGTACGAGGAAACATCTCCAAAGCCGGGGATCCGATGCTGCGACGTTCGCTGTATGAAGCCGCCAACATTGTACTGTGCCGCGTACAGCGCCCCTTTGCGCTTCAAGAATGGGGCCGACGTATCGCCGAAAACAAAGGAAACAAGCGAGCCAGAGTCGCGGTTGCCCGCAAGCTGGCCGTTTTGCTTCATTCGATATGGCTGAACGAAACGGAGTTTCGCTGGGCATGACCACAGCGAGTCCCAACCCGGTCAGCCATGCCAGGACGATCTCGCCCGGACTGTAGAGGAGTAAACCTCGCTGCGGACCCAGAGACGTCCACCCATTACCGCCCGGCCGCGATCATGAAGGCTCGGACACAACGCAACCCGCACCGTCCGATGACCTCGAAGACAACCATTGGCACCGGGATCAGGAGCTACCAATGACAAAATCAATTAGACAACAGTCCGGAACGGTAGCTTTTGTGGGCTGAGGTACCCAAGCTGCCATAGGCTGAGGGGATCCAAGGCTGCGATACAGGCAAATCGCCACTTTTACTTCGGGTGAAACTCATGGAGCTTGAGCTTGACGCTGAGTAAGCTACTTAGAATGCTACTTGAGCGCGGCGTTGATTGCGGTGATCAGCTTGGTCCAAGCTGTCCGCTCTGCCTGAGTAAGGGAACTGGCGTTGTTGTCGCGGGTCCAACGCAAGAAGGCTTTCGCAAGCTTGTACTTGCTAAAGCCAGTCACCCCGGAAAAGATGTCAACGAGCGGACGACTCGGCTGCTGGACGGCCTTATCGACGATGTCCCAGCCAAGCTGATCCCGCGCGATGATGGGTAGTGTATCCCTCAGGAGATCTTCAATCTCGGCTTTCCCAACGCTTGGTGCATAATCCTTTGTGCGCAAAATGGCTTTCTGTCCAAGCTTATGGACAAGCGTGTCCTGTTTAGCGGCGGCGTCACCTGCATTGTCAGAATCGAGCAGGGCCGCGACTTTGAGCTTGTGAGCATGCAAGATGGTAGCGAAGTATACAATCTTCCCTGCCGAATCGGCAGTGACCAAGGCAATCTTATCGTTGAGTCTAACCTCACCGCTATCGGCGAGCAGCGCCGCCGCACCCTCAAGATACCATTCGTCGGTGAGCCCTTCGAGTACGAGATTTCGTTCTTGGGCAAAAAGGCTTTGGGCCAGATCGTAGCCCAAGGCTTCTTGAAGCGGAAGCAGCGCGGCGGGATCGCTGGACGTGACTGTGGTATGCACCTTGGTGCCGACGTTGCGGTCGTTCAATTCGACGACACGGACGTAGTCCAACTCATTCGGCCCCACCAAAAATGGTGAGTGGGTTGTATAAATTGTCTGGTTCTTCGCGGCGAGCTTCGTGATCGTTTCGCGGAATTCACGCTGCTTTAGGGCGTGCAGGCTCATGCCAGGCTCGTCCAACAGCAGAATCGCGTTTTCATGCTTGTCGGCCGCCTCGGCGAAGAAAACTACGAAAAAGGATACGAGCCATTGGAAGCCTTCGGAGCGCTGATCCAGCTCGATTTCTACGCCCAGTTCGTCCTCGACGACTACCTTGAGGTATTGCCCGTCGGCGTCGAGGCGAAGACGGTCTGCTTCTGGTCGGGTCGCTGATGGTTTCCAGACCGAGCGAATCTCGTCGGTCAGTTGCACGCTCGCAGCGTTGAGCTGATACTTTCGCTTGTCAAGTTGGTCCCGAAAAGCCTGAAGGGCCTCCGGCTGATTTGCGGATGGCTCCGGTGCCCTACCAAGGCTTGAAAGATCGCGCGCTGTGAATCCCAGCAGTTGAAGAAGGCATTTGTTGCCGTAGTCGTACTGCTCGTCATCAAGAATATTCGAATCTAATCGATCAGCGAGGTGGCCAAGATGAATTAGAGGGCGAACTCGAAAATAATTGCTGAACAGAACGAACACGGGGATGCGCTTTTCGAGTGATTCGAGTGCCGTTTTGCGGTCGCCAGCGATAGAGAATGCGGCCAACAGCCGGTCGATCCGCGCGTCCTCCGAATCATCTGCAAGAACGACTAACCCATTCACCCACTGCTTTAAGGCAGCCGACAGCTCGCTCGATAAGACGTTTTCGTCGCGCCACTCCTGCAACAAGGTATTGAGACTTTCCGCCTGCGCGGTCGAAGGTGCCGCGCCTTCAGCAACCGGCGTCCGGCCATCGACGTGGGCAGCAAGCCGGACCGCATCCTTTTTGATCGCGCCGACCGTCGGCAGTGCCGGTGCTCCGATCAAGAAGTGAGACCTGTTGTTGGAGATGTACCGCGTGTATGAATAGCCAGTGATGCCCTTCATGGATTCCGGAAGCGCGGCCAAGTCGTCTTCATCCACCGTAAACGTGACGGTGGCGACCGGAACGCTCTTTGGATCAACCTTCTTCGTTGAAATATCGTTGTATTTTGCGCGCGGATAGTCGCGCAGCTCATCGAAACGCTTTATGCCTTTCGGCGGATTGATCTGCTGCAGGGCCTGAAGGACGGCCGTTTTACCTGCCTCATTCGGTCCGACGAGGATGGTTTTGCCAGCCTCAATTTCGAACACGCCCGTGTCGCGGATGCTGCGGTAGTTCTGAATGTGCGCGGTCTTCAGTTTCATGTCATCCTACCTCGGCGCTGGCTCGATGCACTTCCGTTAGCGCCGATCTATTTCAACTAGCATCGACACTTAGGCAATACATGCACGTTAAATGATCCACTATCGCGGCATCTGACGCGTTAGAGAAGCGGTGTCGCGGACCCGTGATGCAAAGCCATCGCTTATTTGTGTCCAACTTGCCTCATTCGCAGGCATTCGGATCTCGACAGGTTGGGTAAATGAAAGGCCAACTCTCAAGCGCGTTCTCGCAACCGCGAACGACAGCGATGAGGGCCACGCTAGTCTCAGCGTCGCGGAAGGACAAGGGGCTCAGCTCTTCATTTTCGGCTTTGGCTTCGCGCTCGCTTTGGCCTTGACCTCGTCCTTCACTGACGCAGGCTTCTTCGGGTGCAGCGCGCGGACCTTGGTCTTGACCCCGAGCAGGCGCGCACGGTCGATGAGTTCCTGTGGGAGTTCCTCTTCGGTCAGGAGAATAGTGCGGACCTTGACCTTGACCGGCAGTTCCTGCGCTTCGAGCACCGTGCGATATTTCACGCATTGATAAATCCCGCGCTGCCAGTCGTCGTAGCCCGAATGGATGGATTTGACCTCCACCGCCACATAGCCCTCCCCGTCGGTGAAAAGCACATCGATCCTGTCACCGGACAGCAGATCGGCTTCGGGCGTGCCCTTCATGCCGGCGCGGATATTCAGGGCCTTGGGGTTGTCGCAGGCCCATTGCTTGAGCTCCTTATGCTCGTCGCTCTCGCCAGTGCCACCCTTCTTGGCGGTTTCGGGTGGATTGCCATCCTCTTCGGTGAAGCGCTTGGGCTTGGCGATCTTGGGCGGGGTTTCGCCATAGAGCTTCTTGTAGATAGCGTCCCAGCCGTCATAGGCCCGCACTTCGGCGCGCACGTCCGCCACGACATCAAGCTGCCGATCCTCGTCCAGCTTTTCCCACTTGCGACGTAGCCGTACGGTGAAGGCCGCCCTTATTTGCTCGTCAGCCTACGGACCAAGAGCCAAAGCTCTACCGCGATGAAGTAGGTAGCACCGGTTGTGAAACTTGCGATCAACGGGATCAGTGCCAAACGGAGCGGGAACAATGGAATTCCGTAAAGGACATCACGCAATGGTGAAAGCAAGGCACCTATCAGCGTGAGCGCTAGCCAGACCCGAAGCGGCATGAATTGCATGCGCAGCTGAGCATTTGTAGGTGGGATTGGCGTCATATGCGGGTGGGTTATCAGGGGGCGTTGAGGGCTGCAATAATTAGTCCGTTTTAGGTAGCGCGGATGCGCGACTGCAAATTAGACCGCTTGTCATCTTACAGGTCGTCGTCGCCAGTTCCAGGGAAGTAGGTCTGCCAACTGACTTATCCGACATCCCGCGATACGTGCCAGCACATCGGCCAACCATGCCTGCGGATCAACATCGTTGAGGCGACAGGTCTGGATCAGCGAATAGACGATGGCGGCACGTTGCCCGCCCCGGTCCGAACCACAGAAAAGCCACGCCTTCCTTCCCAGCGGCACACAACGCAGCGCCCGTTCGGCGGCGTTGTTGGTGAGGCAGACTCTGCCATCGGTGAGGAACCGCGTGAAGCCATCCCAGCGGCGCAGTATGTAGAGACAAGCCTTGGCAAGATCATGATGGCGCGACAGCTTCGCCAGTTGCGCGGTCAGCCATGCGTGCAGTTCGTCCATCAGCGGTGCGCTCAATGCCTGGCGAACGGCAAGCCGGTCCTCGGCGCTCCTGCCGTTGATGGTCCGCTCGATTTCGAACAGCGCATCGAGCTTCTGCACCGCTTCCAGCGCGATCGGATAGATCTGGCCGGTCTTCTCGCCACGGCTCTTCTTGCGCGCCGCGCCTTCCACATCGGCCAGCTCGAAGAATTTGCGCCGGGCGTGCGCAAAGCAGCCAGCCTCGAGGATCAGGCCCGCCTTGCGGTCAGTGGTATAGAGCTCGTTATAGCCGGCAAAGGCATCGGCCTGCAGAATGCCGGACCATGTCGCCAGATGCGCCTGGGGATGTTCGCCGCGTCGGTCGCGTGAATAGCGGAACACGACGGCCGGCGGATCGGCGCCGCCGAATGGGCGGTCATCGCGAACATAGTTCCATAGTCGGCCGGTATCGGTCTTGCCCTTGGCCATGACAGGCACGGTGGTATCATCACCATGGAGCCGCTGGGCGGCAAAGACGTGGGCTTCGATCAGCTTGAAGATCGGCATCAATGCAAAACATGCCGCGCCAACCTGGTCGGCAAGCGTCGACACGCTGATCGGCACGCCTTCGCGCCCGAAGCGTTCGGCCTGCCGGTTGAGAGGTTGATGCTGACCGTACTTCTCGAACAGTACCATGGCGAGGAAGCTGGGGCCGGCCCAACCGCGCGGCACAACGTGGAACGGCGCCGGTGGCTGTGTGATGGCCTCGCAATCGCGGCACGAGAATTTCTCGCGCACCGTTTGGATGACCTTCCAGGAGCGCGGGATCACCTCGAGCGTCTCGGTCACATCTTCGCCCAGCTTCGACAAGCGGCTGCCACCGCAGGCCGGGCATGTGCATGGTGCCGGGACAACGACAAGTTCACGCGGCAGGTGTTCGGGGAATGGCTTGCGCGAGGGGCGTTTACGCTCAAATGCTGCGACGGTGGTTGCCGTGCTGGCGGTGGCTACCGCGGCCAGGCCATCTTCGGTCGCATCGGCCTCGAGGTCTTCGAGCTCAAGTTCCATCTGATCGAGCAGGCGCCGGGATCGTTCCGCACTCGGGCCATATTGCTCACGCCGCAGCTTGGCGATCTGTAGCTTGTAATGGGCGATCAGCGCATCGGTGGCACTGGCCTTGGCCTGTGCATTGGCAAGTTCGGCTTCTGCCCTGGTGGCCCGCCGCGCGGCTTCATCCGCCATCCGGTTAGCCTCGTGGACAAGCGCCTTGAGCACTTCAATGTCATTCGGCAGAGGCGAAACGGCCGTGTCCATGACCACGATGGAATCACACAATCGGCCAAAGCCAAAGCGGAAAATGCGCTGAAAACCGCCAAAAATGCAGTGCTATCCAGCGCTCTGTGGACGTGCGGTATGTTGCGGGTTCCGCCAGTCGATCCCTTCGAGCAAACAGGCGAGTTGCGCATTGGTCAGGGTCACCATGCCCTCCTTGGCCGAGGGCCAGATGAAGCGACCTTTCTCCAATCGCTTGGCGTAGAGCGACATGCCGACACCATCATGCCAGATGATTTTGACCAGCGCGCCGGCACGCCCGCGGAACACGAAAAGATCGCCGCCATGGGGATTGCGCTGCAGGCCTTGCTGCACCAGCAACGCGAGACCCTGCATGCCTTTGCGCATGTCAGTGTGCCCCAGCGCAATCCACACCCGCGCCGTAGAAGGGATCACCGCAGCGCCTTCAACGTTGCCGCCACCAACTCCGCCGACGCAGTTGGAAAAATCGTCATGCGCACCTTGTTGCCCACTTCCACGACAATGGCGGCTGACGGTTCCGAAGCAGAATGCTCGACACCGTCAACATCGACCACGGCCTCGGCGAACTGCGGCCCTGCGATCTGAGGACGCAGCTTGTTCCGCCAAGTGTAGATCCGTGCCGTCGAAATATCATGCCGCCGAGCAACGTCGGCAACACACGCGCCCGGCGCCCCAGCCTCTGCCAAAATCCGCAGCCGCTCCTCGTCAGTCCACCGCCGACGACGCTCAGGCCCTGACATCACCGTAATCTGCCGCATTCACCGCTCCTGAGTGCGCTCTCAAGAGCGTCCTTAAGAGCGTTCGCTCAAGGCCAGGCAAGGCGGGCCACACCGGATGGGTACCTTGCGACCGCCTACATTGCGGATGTTATCATCGTAGAAGCTGCCAAAACCGCTCCCTGGCAGCCCGTTCGGGCGGGTCACCAGAGCGTTGATGAGCGGGGCATCCGGCTCAATCGAGCGAATGCTTGCCATCAAATGGCCGGCAACATGGCCGATCGCGGTCGGGAAAATCTTGGGAATTCCCAGCTTTTCTTCAAGGAATGTCGCGATCGCGCCATAGGTGACGAAAGGCTCGTCGCTGCCCCTGATATGCTGGAGCAGGAGGCCAAAGGCATCGCGCTCGCCATCCTCTGCAAGCCCTTCGACAGTATATGTAGACATGTTTTTTGCTTCTTTGTTCATGGTTCATTTGCACATCGCCGCCGCGCCGCCTGTATGGCTGGTTGCCCGGTGAGAGATACGCTCAGGCTCGTGTTATAGAGATAAGGCGGCAACTCGCCATTGGTGAGAAATTCAAGGAACTCCGGGTTTTCAAGCACCGCCGAATAAAAGACATGTTGCCATGAATTGGGCGTTGGATAGGCCGCTCCTTCCGAAAACCTTCGAGTGAGAGTGAACTTCCTGCTCGGTCGCGCGCATTGTGCCCACATTGCGGAGCAGGCGACGGTGCTCATTGCGAAAGTACCTGCCGTAGCGCGCCGGTCCATCACCTCCATGGTCTTGCGCACAAAGAGCTTCCAATCCGTCAAGAAAGGATTTCACCTCGCTACGTTCACGCTGCAGCGATCTGCGAAAGGGCTGGCTGGGGAGCAGGGCGATGCGGGAGGTCCGGCCCAATCAGGCAAGGCGTCGAGGTAGATCAACTCTTCGCGCAGCAGCGGATCGAAAACCTCAGGAAGCAGGCTGCGCAGCAGTGTCCACTCCGGAGAGCATTCGTCTGCCTGATCCTCATCACGGAATTTCCGGAGGTGTTCGCTAACCTTGGGGGTGAGTTGAACTCGCTCGCCAACGGCCTCGATCAGGCGCGTGAGAATATCCGCATAGTGCGAGAGCATGCCGGTGCTGAGAAAGGTGTTCAGCATGCCCGACAGATTTTCATGATCGCTCGCGTAATTGCGCCGGTGGCCATTAGCGGTCGCCACCAGCGAGAAGGCCGCTGCGACAAGCAAGCTCTGCTTGCGTTCCAGCCCTTCCAAGGGCTTGTAGCGATTTTCCTGCCAGGCTTCGAGCGCTGTGAACCAGGGACGCCGTCGTTGGTTAATCGCCTCAAGCCGTGGAGCGACGATCATGTCCTGATGATAGGGCAGGCATGAGCGTGGCTGCGTCAATTCGTCGAACCGGACCAGCTTTGGTAGGGCGAGGGTTCCGTCCTCCTGGCGCAGATAGCAGCTCAGCATCAACGTCTTGTTATCGCGGGAGGCCTTGACCGCTGGGGGATCGAGCGCGAAGGCATTGCCGCGATGCCTTCGGATTATGTCGATGGTGTTTTGTCTGAGCGCCACCGAGGTTTCCAGGCCGAAAAGAACCCAGAGAAGGAGGATGCCCTCGCGCTCATAATGCATGCAGCGGGATGATATCTCGGTCTGAAACGAGCCAGACATCTGGAATTCGACCACAAAAGAGCCGAACTCCTTCCAGGTGACATGAATGTCAGGGTAGCGCCCAAAGTCATTTTCGGTCGGCGGCAGATAGTCCGCAATGCTGTGGTCGACATAGCGCGGATCGAGCGCGGCCAGTTCCCCGATCAGTTCGCACATCATACGGTGAAACGGCGACTCCTGCCTGCCTTGATATTGCGCGGCGCGCGCGACATCCGGCTTCATGCTCTTGCCATGATACCACCGACACGTCGGGTCGCCGCCTGCATAGTGCTGAAAGAGCGGCCGGTTCACGCCTCTGGACGGCGCGGACTGGATATAGACCGGGCTGCCACAGGCCATGCAGCGAGCGGTGAGACCATCCTTGCCATTGCGGCGGTCGGAAATCCTGTCGCGCAGAATGCCCCAACTGTCGTCTGGCATGGCGAGCAGTTCGGCAGCCGTTACCGCTCCGATCTTCTCGATAATCGCGGCCTCTACCTTGCGCTGGATTTTGCGTGCCATGGAGAAAACCTATCCCGTTCTGCGGGGGAGCAAGTCGAAAGGATGTCAAAATTTGCGGGCCATAGCCGTCCAGCGGAAACTATGGACAAATTACTGGTTTAGACGCCCCAGCCTGCGCTCCTAAACTTCGGATATTAAGGTGATCGGTCGCGTCAGCATACAATAATATTTAGGTAACTTGGGTCATCTGCTGCTATTTGCTGCATAATGTTGTCCCGCGTGACGAGTGTTAACTTGCGCACCCGCGCTGTAGCCATGAGAAAGCAATCTCCAGGATCTCTATGACCCGTCGCGATCACTATCTCCGCGGCCTCACAAGAAATCCGCTGTTTGATAGGGATTATCTTCGCCTCCGTGACGGCTACCGCCTCACGAAACCAGCGCGCAGGCGGTTCTTCCCCCAGGTGTGGGCGACCTGCTACCCGGTTCTTCTGGGTAGCGACTGACAATTCCCAGGAGGTGATTGGCGAGACATAGAGTGAGCCCGCCTGCTGATTTTCACCGATCGCGACCAACGCCTCTTCGGTCAGTGCATCTTCGCCGCTGACAAGCCAATAGAGCGCGTGCGTGTCGAGCAGGATGCCGGGCAAAGTCAGCCCTTAGTGGTGCCGCGGCCCGCATTGCTGCCGCACGGAGAGGTCTTGTGAGAGCGGCCACCGCCTTTCGGGGTCCATTTCCCACTGGGACTGGGGCCGGAAATCGGCTTTGTGAGATCAACCTTCTTGCTGATCGTCATCTTGCCCTTAAGCGCCCCCGCTCCTTTGACTGTCACCATCCGGCCGGACTTCGAGTCACGGACAGTGGTGGTTGTTGAGTTGGGCGCGGTCTTAGCCATGGTCTGAATATAGCGACAAAGTTCCAATTCTGCCAGCCTTCATCGGATGCAATGTGGGCCGACCTGGATCAGCTAACTGCGTCTCTCCGCCTTCACACTCTTTCCAACTGAACAAATGACCAGTTTCGGTCACCCCGCTAGGTTTGTCGAATGGCGGCTTTAGAGGGCGGCAATGCACATAGCCCTATCTATCTTCACGCCATTGCCTGCTCCAGCCTCTGCTTGCGTCGCTCCCAGTCCGGTAACACTCTTGCCAGAAGATCGTAGAACGCCTGCCCGTGGTGCGCTTCGGTCACATGGCAAAGCTCGTGCGTGATGACGTAATCGATCGCGTCCACCGGCGCCTCGATCAGCCGGCGGTTCAGCATCAGGCGACAGCCCGGTGACATTGAGCCCCACCGCTGCTTCATTTGCCGGATAATCACGCCTTTGGGGCGACGAGATTCGCTGTCAGAGAATCGCTGGAGATTGACGTCGATACGCTCGGCAAACTTTGTGTGCGCCCTGTCTTTATACCAGCCCTCGACTAGTTCGCGGGTGGCATCCGGACTAAATGGTCGATGGGTCTGGACGACGATGAAGCCGCGATTCAATTTCACTCCTTGTTGGACATGAGGCACGACTTTCAGCCGGTATTGGCGCCCTAGGTACCGGTGGGTTTCCCCCGCGACGAACTGGCGCTGAGGCATCCTTGGCATGAATTGCGTGAAGAAGCGTTGCTGACGGATGATCCACGCCGCGCGCTTGCGGACTTTCGCCTCGATCGCCTCAGCGGTCGCGTCCATCGGTGCGGCGATGACCACCGACATGTCGGGTTCCACCGCGATTTCCAGGGTCTTGCGGGCCCGGCGGACGACGCGACACTCGATGCGGGTGGCACCGTATTCAACATTGAGCACGGGTTCTTCGGTCACGGAAAGCGCGCCCGGGCGAGGTCGAGAATCTTTTGCTCCAGATCATCAAGCTTTTCGACGGGAACGCCGATGCCTTTTTCGTCGCGCAACACGTCGAAGAAATAGTCGTCGATCGCGTTGCGCATGTTGTTCTGCGCCACATCGTTGGTCCAAACGCCAACGATGTGATGGGCTTTGACGATCGCGATGATATCGATGGCGACTTGCGCCGCGGTGTCCTGATCGATTGCCTCACCAGCCTCGCTGGACAACTGGCCGTCGAGCAGGCCGAAAAAAGCCTGTCCGTCGTCATCACCCTTCACTGCATCGGGCACATGGCGGCCACGATCTTTGCGCGCCACCTTGCTAGCCAGATCGACGACATTGCCCAGATATTCGCGCTCCGATAGCCGTCTTTCGCGATAGGCGCGGATCGTCTCTTCCAGCAGGTCTGAGAACTGGCGGTAAAATGCCGGGTCCTCGTCCATTTTCTCGGTGATGGTGCGGCGGGTCGCGCTGGCGATCCGGTCCGCCTTTGAGCCTTCCGACACCCCGTTTTCCTCGACCACAGCTTTCAGCGCCTCAGGATCGTTGATGTTCACCACCTCGATAATCGTCTCGGCGGGCAAGGCCACGACATGATCGTCGAGCAACTTCTGGATCTTCGGCTCGAATTCCTTGATGTCGACGATTTCCTGATAGCGCAGCTGGACCGAGCGCCGCAGTTCCGAAAACCGCTTCCAATCACGCTTCATGGCGTCGGCCTTGATCTCGTCAAACACATCGAGGAACTTGTCCGACGACATGGCGATATGCAGGCACCGTCCATAGGCCTTCAGCCGCTCATAGAAATCGTGCCGGATCGCCTCATCGGCCAGGAAGCGCTCGAATTCCTCCATGTCCTTCTTGTTGCGGACGGATTTGAACAAATCCCAAAGCTGATCATGCAATTGCGGCAGCCGGCGGATCTCTTCGCGCACATCATGCACGGTGCCCGCGAGATCGCCGTCGTCATAGCCATCAAACGCGCTATAGGTGGTCAGCGCACTGTCCAACTCGCCCAGCAGCCCTTCGTAATCGATGATGAACCCGAACTGCTTTTCGACGCCATCTTCTTCAAACAGGCGGTTCACGCGCGCGATCGCCTGAAGCAGATTGTGCTCCTTTAACGGCTTGCAGACATAGAGCACCGTGTTGCGCGGGGCATCGAAGCCTGTCAGCAGCTTTGACACGACAATCAGGATTTCCGGATCGCCCGAGCCCTTGAAGGCATCGATGATCTGCCGGTTGTATCCCTCCTCGGTCTTGTACTGGGCCATCTGCTGGTCCCAGAACTTGCGGACCAGATCCTTCGATTCCGTGTCGACCTCCTCGTTACCCTCGTTGTCGTTGGGGGGCGACATGATGATCTCGCTGGTGACATGGCCGATATCGTCCAGCATCTCTTTGAACCGGATCGCCGCAGCCTTTGACGGCGCGACCAACTGGGCCTTGAAACCGGTTCCCTGCCAGTGCTGGCGATAGTGTTCCGAAATGTCATAGGCTTTCGCTCGGATCGCCTGGCCCGTTTTGGCCAGCGCGTCCATGCGCGAGAATTTCCTTTTCAGATCGGCCTTTTGCTGATTGGTCAGCCCCTCGCTGATCTTTTCGAACCACTTGTCGATCACTGTGCCGGAAATCTGCTGCTCGACCATGCGGCCTTCATACAGCAGCGGCACAACCGCCTCGTCGGCCACCGCCTCGTTGATCGCATATTTATGGATCAGGCCACCGAAGGTCGAAAGGGTGTTCTTGTCCTTCTTCAGCAGCGGCGTGCCGGTAAAGCCCAGATAGCAGGCGTGGGGGATCAGGCGCCGCATCTTGGTGGCAAACTGGCTGTGCCCGCCTAGCTTGCCAGTCTGAGTGCGGTGGCTTTCATCGACCAGAACGAAGATGTTCGCGTCGTCGTCGGGCTGCACACTGCCGCGCAGCGCGGTGTCGAACTTATTGATGATGGTGGTGATCAGCGGCTTTTTATGCTCGATCAGCTCCAGCAGGTTGGCGCCGGTGGTGGCGCGCACGGGTTCCATGTCGCAGGATTTGAACGTGCCCTTGATCTGTTTGTCGAGGTCATCGCGATCAGTCACGATGATGATGCGCGGGTTTGCAATCGCCTTGTCCAACGCCAGCGCGCGGCCAAGCATCACCATGGTCAGCGATTTGCCGGACCCTTGTGTGTGCCAGATCACGCCCCCCTTGCGCCCGCCGGTGATGTCGCGCTGCTTTACTCGCTCGACCGCCTTGCGAATGCCGAAAAACTGCTGGTGCCGGGCTACCTTGCGCACGCCACCATCAAAAACGGTGAAGCGGCGGATCAGATCGAGCATCCGCCCCGGGCGGCATAGCGCGTAGAGCGCCCGATCCTGCGGCGACACCGTGCGCGGCCCTTCTGCCGCCATGGCGTCAAAATAGCGCCGCGCCCCAGCAAAATCGCCGGAGAACACGGCATCCTTTTCGGCAACGGTCAGCGGCCGATTGGCAAAGGAAGCAATGGTGTCGTCGCCATCTTCCTCATCGCGCCAGGTGCCCCAGAACTTCTGCGGCGTGCCCACCGTGGCATAGCGTGCGTCCACGCGGTTCATCGTAACCAGCAGCTGTGCAAAGTAGAACAGCTGCGGGATGTTGTCCTCGCTCTGATAGCCGATCAGCTGGCTTCCCGCCTTTTTCAGGCTCTCCGTCGGGCGCTTGTTTTCGATCACCAGCACCGGAATGCCGTTGACGAAGGCCACGATATCGCATCGCTTGGTCTGGGTGCTGCCGCTGCGTTCCACGGCAAATTCCGCAGTGACGTGCAGCGCGTTGTTGGTCGGATTGTCCCAATCGATGAAGCGGAACGAGTAGCTTTTGGAATCGCCGTCGATCGCCTTGGTGATCGTGGTGCCCAACACCAGCGTGTCATAAATGTCCTGGTTGGTCGCCTTCAGCCCCCGGATGCGATCGGGCGTGGGCTTCAACCGGCGCAAAGCCTCATGCGCGTCTTCCAGATCGAACGGGTATTCGCGGCCCTTGTGAGTGAAGCGGTTGATCCGCATGAAGCTTTCGACCGCGATGTCATCCAGGACCACGTTGCGCAGCCGATCCCCGCGCAGTTCCAGCGCCTTGGCTTGCGACAGCGGCACAAAGCCCATCGCCACCAGCATTTGTAGCGCCGGGATCTGGGACTGGTGCTTTTCAGCGGCTTCAAAGCTCACGGCCAAAACTCCGGATCGGGAAAGTGATTGAAATTTTCATCAAGATGGGCCATATACCCCTTCAAGGATTGGGCTTTTCCCGGTCGACAAAAGGGTTCTGGAGCTTCCGGAGCCCTTTTGTTTTGTCCGCAGAACAAAGACTTACGGAAAGCATTTCAGCCCTCCCAGCTTCGGCTTGATGATGTCGAAAGCGCGGTTGGGCTGGCCAGGGCGCAGGGCAGAAAGCCCAATCGGCCGCGCAGTCAGGTCTGCCAATTGCAAGCCGGTGGAATTCGCAGCCTTTGCCATGAAAATGGGCTGGAAATCGAACTGGCTGAAATCGTTGCGGCGCCAGCCCCACTGGCTGCTGTTGGTGGCGATCCGGCGGAATTCCAGCTCAAGCTCACCATCTTCTTTCGGTCCACGGCTTTCAAAGATCACATGGACAGTCTTCCCCTGCTGCCCCTGCGCCGTCAGCATCTGGTGCAGCCGCTCCATGCAAAAGTGCATGGCAATCTCATAAGGATTCCAAGGGTTGGCATACCGCGCCCGGTGCTTTTCCTTGTCCACGACCGAGGAAAAGATGGTGATCGGCGCGCCCTCAATCAGCCCGTTCAACTCATCCATGAACCGCTGCCGGAGCGCCCGATCGGTCCTCAACAAGCCGAAGGGGCCCGTGGTCTTGCGGATTTCATGCTCGTGCAGCACGACGGCATCGTGCCCCCAGATGCCGAATTTGAAGGCCTGCATCGCCGGCACGACTTGCGCCATGTAGTCCGCCTTGCGGATCACGCAGAACGCCAGCGCGAACACGGGGTATTGCGGGTCGATGTTGACCATCCCGTGATCGCCGCTTTCGTCGGCATAGACGATGAAGTCCGAAAAATCAGGCATCCGACGGCTCCGTAGCGTCCCAAGCCGAGCTGACATTGATCAGCGCGAGAAGGGTGCGATCTCGAAATTTGTTTTGGCTCCCGATCATTTGCCGGTCACCACCATGAGCTTGAAGGAATTGATTGCCTTGTCCGCTTCCTTGCGTGTCACGGATTTGCGGCAGAACTTCGCAATCCGCTGAGTTTTCCCAGAGGGCTGTCGCGTCTGTGTGCAGTCGAGATCAAAGCGCGTATTGCCTAAGGCTTGAAGCTGGTAGCGGAATGTACAGGTGCCGCTTTGGCCGATTTCGTTTCCCGCTGCGTCCACCGACCAAAAGCCCGGGTAGGCAAGCTTTTCCAGATCGCGGCGCATATCCAGCGAGGTGGCATAGCGCTGCGCCGGGTCGGGGTGCACCGCCTTCACGATGATCTTCCTCACCGCCGTCGGCACATGTGCGGGGAAGTCAGTTGCCATCAATAGCTGACCTGCATCGAGCCGTGTTTCGTAAGCGCCTTGGCCGACTTTGGCCCAGATCGCATTCAGGTGCGTCAGGCCAATCAGCAACCGAGCAAGTGTCATTCCGACTTGAAAGATGTCGGAACTTACACCGACCGTATTCGTCGCCCGGACCTCGGGCGCGCGATGCAACAGATAGGCATTGGGGGCAGGAACAGGCTGGCCGTTTGGCGACACGCCCGTGATGCCATAATCCGATAGAAGAGCCTGACCTTGGGCACCAATGAGGACGTTGCCTGGCTTGATGTCATTATGGAAAAAGTGCTTCGAGTGCAGGTGGTCGAGCCCCTGCAAAATGTCGCGGCCAATGCGCAGCACATCGGTCAGAGGAACATACCCAGCGGGGTTGGCGAGCTTCTCTACCGAGCCTGCCGGATGAAAATCCATTGCCAGCGTGACAAGGTCAGCGCCATTGTGGCCGATAACATCGGCCTGGTGCACATGGACAAGGTTGTTGTGGGTCAGCCGATTGCCAATTTGCGCTTCCCTCAACCGGGCATCCACCGTCATGCCAGGGCGCAGGATCTTCAAGGCAAACTCGCGGTTCAGGGCAGCATCTCGCGCCAACCAGACCTCGCCGAACCCGCCGGTGCCGATGAGGTTGAGCAGCTGATATTTGTACAGCAGCATGCCCGGTGAAAAGCTGAGAGGCGGTGCGGAACTCACGGGTGGCGAGCCCCCCACCACGCGACATTGATGGCGTCAGCCATGCCGGCATCCCAATATTTGTCCGTTTTGCCAACCCGCGTTTCGGCAAGATCTTTGGTTGTCTTGCTAGTTGCGCCCATCTGGCTGTAGGCCAGTGTGTGCACTGCTACGTTTTTGTGCGTCGCAGCCAAGATCGCGGCTGCATCGATATAAGCAGATTTCCGCTTCGGCTTTGTATCCGACTGCGTGAACTCATTAGTCTTGATCAAGACCTTGGTAATATCGGGGTGGGCTTCAAGAATGCGGACGATTTCGGCGTAAACCCAACTAAGCCGTTCGCTATCTGCGTCTTCACCGATAGAGGCGGGCACCGTTAGCTTGTTGTCGCTACTGGCGTTTTCCAGCGTGAACGTCGTGCCATCGTAGGAGAGCACGGCGTAGCGCGGGGCCTTGGGATTGCCCCTGAAACCGAGAACCTTCATGCGGCAACTCCTTCAAGCTTTACAGCCCATTCGCCCGTCAGCAGTTTCTGCATCAGGCCGCGCTTTTGGCGCGTGAGGGCGGCGATTTCGCGGTCAAGCAGGTCAAGTTCAGTTTTGGCCGTGGTCAGGATGCGGCCGATTTCGCGCTGCTCGTCAATCGGGGGAACCGGCACCTTGCAGCCGAAGAAATCCTCTACATCGAGGTTGAGCAGGCCATCGTTGCGAACGCCGGAATTGATAACGCGCGAAAGTTGATGGTTCAGGATGCCGCCCGAAAACAGGTGCTTGTAAAACATCCTGTCTAGCCCGGTATTGAGCGCGAAGCTGTAATAAACAAAGGGAACCACGGCGGTGGGCCGGTCCAGCTCATAGATGCAACCATACGGTGCCGTAAGCGAGTTGCCCTTGTTATAGGCAAACTCGCCTTGGCGAAGCAGCGTGTAACGTTCGGCGCTGCTGCCAGCCATGTCGCGGGCAAACTTGTCGGATTGCATCAGAAAGCCCGATTTGGCCGAGATAGTCATCACCGGGTGGTCGCCACCATCATTCTTGCGGCGGACGCGGGTGGTGATCTCCGACAGGGGCCTGTAACCCCAATGCCCGGTGTAGCCGCCGCGACCACCAAACAGGTGTTGACGCAGCCCGACGAACCGACGCTCCTTGGCCTTGCGCAGGGTGGAGAGCGTTTCGATGGCCTCGTCCCAAGTCCGTAGGATCGCCGCAATCTTGCGCTGCTCGGGGAGTGGTGGCACGACAACGACCTGCCCGGTGATGTCATCCTTGTGCACATGTACGAGTGATGACTTGAAACCGTGGGCGTTGGCTTCGATCCGACGAGTAGTCTCCTGCAGGGCGAGGTAGAGCCAGTAATAGTCAACTATACTTCCGGGCACGACGCGGAAAATGTGCTGATTCAATACACCTCGTGGACCAGACCAAATGGTAGGTCCGAATGAAACGCCTTTCACTCCCGCCCATGCGAAGAGAAGGTCCCCAGGCTCCACGATCCACTTGGCTTTGGGCGTGCCGTCGAAATAATTGAAGGTCCTTGACCCGTTCAAATTCTGAATGCGGATGATGGGGAGCCCGGACGGCTTCCAATCAGGTGGCCGAAAGCCATTGCCGTTTACGAACTCACAGAGTTCGCCAATGGTCAGCCTCTTATGGCCCTCACGCATTGACGCCCAACTCCTTCAGATAGGCCTGCATTTGCGCGCGGACCTCTGCCAATTCACCCTCGATCCGGTCGATGTCCGCCTGCACGGCGGCCACATCAATCTCCTCCTCCGCCTCGTATGTATCGACATAGCGGGGGATGTTCAGATTGAAGTCGTTCTCGGCAATCTCCTCCGGGCTGGCGCGGTGGGAGTATTTCGGCTCTTCAGCGCGGGCGCGATAGGTCTCAACGATATGATCGATGTGCCCCACTTCCAACAGGTTCTGGGTCTTGCCGGGGGTGCACTCGCGGCTCGCATCGATGAACAGCACATTGCGCCGATCCTCGTTCGCTCCGCCTTCCTCACGGCTGCGGTCGAATACCAGAATGGCCACGGGAATGCCGGTGGTGGTGAACAGGTTGGCGGGCAGGCCGATCACCGCGTCGAGCAGGTTTTCCTCGATCAGCGCCTTGCGGATCGCACCCTCGCCGCCGCCGCGAAACAGCACGCCATGCGGCACGATCACCGCCACGCGCCCGGTCTGGCGCTTGGCGATTTCGATCATGTGGCTGATGAAGCCGTAATCGCCCTTGGACTTGGGCGGAATGCCGCGCCAGAACCGCTTGAACGGATCGTCGCCAGCGTGCTCCGCGCCCCACTTGTCGAGGCTGAACGGCGGGTTGGCCAGCACCACGTCGAACTTCATCAGGTGGTCGCCCTCGACCAGCGCCGGGCTGTTCAGCGTGTCGCACCATTCGATGCGCGCGGCATCCTTGGCGTGCAGAAACATGTTCATCCGCGCCAGTGCCCAGGTCGCCCCATTCACTTCCTGCCCATAGAGCGCGAAATTGTCAGACCCCACCTGCTGCGATGCCTGGATCAGCAACGAGCCGGAACCGCAGGCCGGATCGCAGATCGTGTTGCCCGGCTGCGGATTGGCAAGCCGCGCCAACAGGCCCGACACGGCAGACGGGGTATAGAACTCGCCCGCCTTCTTGCCCGCGTCCGATGCAAAGCGCGAAATCAGGTAGATGTAGCATTCGCCGATGATGTCTTCCGACACGCGGCTGGGGCGCAGATCGAGCGCGGGCTTGGCGAAATCTTCCAGCAGGTTCTTCAGGCGGCGGTTGCGATCCTTCACCCGGCCCAGATTGGCCTCGGAATTGAAATCGATGTTGCGGAACACGCCTTCCAGCTTGGCGATGTTGGTGCGCTCGATGGCTTCCAGCGCGATGTTGATCAACTCGCCAATGTTGGGTTCGTTGCGCTGCTCGTGCAGGTCATAGAAGCTGGCGCCTTCGGGCAGCACAAAGCGCTCACGCTCAAGCCGGCGGCGGATGCGTGCATCATCCCCGCCGAACTGCTGGCGGTAGGTCTCGACATGCTCGTTCCACTGGTCCGAAATGTACTTCAGGAACAGCATCACCAGGATGTAGTCCTTGTACTGCCCGGCATCGACCGCGCCACGAAACGTGTCACACGCCGCCCAAGCCGTCTGGTTGACCTGCTGCTGAATCTGTTGGTCGGTCATGGTCAAAGGCCTTTCTGCTGGGCACCGGCTTGCGCAAGATCGGCAAGCACACGGCCGGTGAATTTGGTTCGCTTTTCGGCAAGTTGATGAAGCAGCGCCGCTTCCCTGTTCGCCAATCGGGCGATTTCGACAATGGCGCGCTGCGTTGGGAGGTTCGGCACTGGGATCGTGATGCCCTCAAGGCTGCTCTTGGGGATCATGCGCAGGCTTTGGCCCTGCGCCTCTGCATCGATTTGCCGCTGTGCATCGGGCTGGTTGATCGCCCAAGCCAGATAGTCCGGGGCTACAAGGCTGGAATTGGGACGTAGGATGATCAATGGCAGCAGGGCCACGATGGGTTCAGCCATCGCCGCATCCACGACATAGCCGAAATTCGGCATCCCGCGTGACCGGAATACGACGTCGCCGGGCTGCAAAGCGTAACGATCGACTTGCAGATCCAGATTGAAGCGCTGCACTCCGGCCAAGTCGATGGAGCCATCCTCACGCAGATCGCGCAACTGCATGGCAAGCTGCCCAACTTCAGGCTGCGGGTCGAGCTTGCCCCGAACCGTGAACCCAGATTGAAATTGGCAAATGGCATCGAGCCGCATAAAATTTCTCTGTAGGATGTGCCACAGCATATGAACGATTCGGCGAGCCGAATCAAGAAGCAATTGCTGTAGGATTATTTACAGCGATATTTTATGAATTCCGGTGCAGCACGCGGCTTGCAGGGCCTGCTCTGCCATATGGCCCCCATCTCCGCGAAGTGAGTATGCGCTTCAGCGTAACGACAAGCACTGGAAAGGCCTTTGCTGACGCTGCTGCTGTAGCTGCTGCTTTCCCATATCGACGCAAATGCGTGCCGTTGTTGACTCAGCTATGTTGATGCTAAAATCGATGACGACATAATGGGTATTAACCGTGATTTCGCTTCAAAAACGACCCCTTACAAAGGCAAAAGTTGCGTCTTATGGGGAATTGGCGTATGGTCCTTTTGAAACTTTAGCCAAATCATAGCGTTATTGGACGGAAACTGGTCCTGTAAGCGGCACCAGGGGTTTCTTCCCAAAACGTCTCAACACATTGATTTGGTTAGATTTTCGGTCGATTCTGTCTTCCGGATGCTCTCGCGTTGCCCCAGGATTTCTCACCACTTTTCACGCCAAGTGGGGGCATATCTGGGGAAACGGGAGCCTAGCAAAAGGCGTTGCCCCCAATGTCGCCTTCATGACGTCGGGAAGCACCTGTTGCTCGGCCAAGGGCCGGAAATTTGGCTGAAGCAGGCCCGCGCCCTGTGTGACAACGCGGGCCCTCTGATTCGCGATGGGCGAGCCGGCGCGAACGTTGGCCTCTGGCACAAGCAGATGTCTGCGGCCGGCCGCTGATTTCCTCGACAAGCGCTTAGCGGCTTCCCGCCACAACCCTGTCGTGTGCCAAAGCGAAAACTTGGCCAAGCGCTCCCAGATCGCCCCAACTCCGAAGAGAGCCGTCCTTTGTGGCTTGGGCGACAGCGCGGGCGTAAGCTGGGTCGGCGCTGTGCAGGAGGTTCAACTGCCGTGCCGTCGCGGTGGTAACCTCGATAACGACATCCGCCTTTTCGTCAGGCAGAACGCCTGCGCGGAAGCTTAGCGATCCCCGATCGATATCGATGCGGAGCCCTTGGCAAAGGCCGTTGGGCATCATCACACCATCGACGTATCGTTCCACGAAGGAAAGATGCAGTTCGGGGGGCAGCCCGACTTGCTCTGCCGCATCGATGATCGCCGCGCCAACCATTTCGAACCATGGCGTCGTGCCGTGGGTCAGTGCCTCGGGCATCAGAAAGCGACCTCCAGCACGACCTTGCCCTGAATCCCGCCCTTCATCGCGCGCTCATGGGCAAGCGAGGCGTCGGAGAGAGGGTAGGTGCTGTCCACCACCACCCGAACCTTGCCATCATCGAGCAGTCGCCCGGCCTCCGCAAGCTGCGGACCATTGGAACGAACCTGCGTGGAGGACACGGTAATGCCGAGCGCCCGAGCCTGGTCGTGGCGCGCAAATTCGAGCGGATTGACAAGGAACAGCGAGCCACCGGGCTTCAGCACGCGAAGAAACCGTTCCATGCCGGCCCCGCCGACCGCATCGATCACCAGATCGGCATCGCGGACAACATCCTCGGCGGCAGTCTTGGCATAGTCGATGAACTGGTCTGCGCCCAGTTCCCGCATCAATGCCTCGTTCTTCGCGGAGGCTACCGCGATGACGCGTCCTTGCTGCCATTTCACGAGTTGGACGAGCAGATGTCCGACGCCGCCGCCCGCGCCATTGACGACAACCGTCTTGCCCGCCAACGGCACGGGCGCATGCGCTTCGGCTTGGA
>Ga0207713_1000957_pt1 | contig 25652 bp, 27 predicted proteins | sample KBSS64metaG_FD_184404 | JGI IMG/M metagenome (GOLD analysis project Ga0207713, IMG submission 184404) | Switchgrass rhizosphere microbial communities from Kellogg Biological Station, Michigan, USA - KBS S6-4 metaG (SPAdes) (version 2) | ecosystem: Host-associated > Plants > Roots > Rhizosphere >... | reverse complement strand
TTCGAGGATGCCCAGGGCGATGTGGTGCGCCAGCTCAACCAGGTGCAGAACTTCACCAGCCAGGGGGTGGACGCGATCATCGTCAACCCGGTGGACACCGCCGCCACGGCCAAGATCACCGACGACGCCCAGAAGGCCCACATTCCCCTGGTGTACGTGAACCGCCGGCCCGACGGCGACCAGTTGCCGCCGGGGGTCGGCTACGTCGGCTCGGATGAGGTCAAGGCCGGCGAGATGCAGATGCGCTACCTGGCCGACAAGATGGGCGGCAAGGGCAACCTGGCGATCATGCTCGGGCTGCTGTCCAACAACGCCACCCATAACCGCACCCTGGGGGTCAAGACCGTCCTCAAGGACTACCCCAACATCCACGTGGTGGAAGAACAGACCGCCGACTGGCAGCGCAGCAAAGCCATGGACCTGATGAACAACTGGATCGTGTCCGGGAAGAAAATCGACGCCGTGGCGGCCAACGCTGACGAAATGGCCATCGGTGCCGCCATGGCTATCCGCCAGGCCGGCATGGAGCCTGGCAAGGACATCCTGGTAGGCGGCAGCGACGGCGGCCCGGCAGGCTTGGAGGCCATCAAGAAAGACCAGCTGGCGGTCACGGTGTACCAGGACAACAAGGGCCAGGCCAATGGTTCCATCGATCTGGCGTTGCAGATGGTGCGCAAGGAGCCCTACAAGGCCGAGCTGACCATTCCCTACCAATTGATCACCAAGGCCAACTACCAGGACTTCGTGAACCCTTGACCCGGTGACCCACCTCGCTTGATTGGCCGACAGGCAGCGCAGCTGTCTGTCGCCCCCCCGCTCCACCTCCCCGTATTCCAATCGCACCGCTCTAGTGCAAGCATTCCCGCTTGATAGATTTCTATCAAAGAATACATGGCGCGACGAATTACCGCACCCTAAAATCCCGCGCACTCGCCAAATGGTGCTAGCGCGGCGCTGGTCTTGAGCACGTGGGGCAGGCTGAGGAACATCTTGGGCAAACTGGGCGGGCGCGGTTCGACGATCTCCGGGTCGCGGCCAACGATGATGGTGTCGGTGTGGTGACGGGCGTGGCTCCAGCGCCATACCTGGGGCTCGAACATGATCATGAAGCTGGCCAGGTGATAAACCGCGTCGTTCAACCAGCGGGTCTTGAACGCGGTGCCATGCCCGCACTCATGCCAGCGGGCGTTGGCTGCGCTGCCATACAGCACACCGTAGGCGAAGAAGAATGGCACGCAGGCCCAACTGCCCCACAGCCAGCAGCCTGCCCCGCCGGTGACCAGCAGCGCCAGCAACCACAGGCCGGTGTCGCGCAGGGCCGGGCCGTCGCGGCGTTGCATCAGTTCTTTCATCTGTTTGCGCGGTACTGGCGACTGGTACCAGGTGGCCGAAGCCAGCCCTTGCTCCACGGCGCGGGCAGCCTGGTCGCCGGTCAGGCGGTAATCGCGGCGCGCGGGCCGGGCACGGCGTTCGAACGCTGCGCTGTAGTCGGACATAGTGTTGTTCTCCGCAGGCGTAAGGGGTAGGCGTGCCGGCCTTTGCTGCGGCCGGCTCGCCTGGACTCACCTTAGGTCTGCGCAGGGTTGCCCTCAATGCCTTGAAGACATTCACTCTCAAGCTATCATCGCAAGGGATGAGCGCTTGAGGGTTTTCTATCAAGCCATGACGCCAGGGCCCCCATGAACAAAAACAAACGCCCCACCATCGCCACCGTCGCCGCCCAAGCGGGCCTGAGCGTGGCCACCGTCGACCGGGTGCTCAACGCCCGCGCGCCCGTCAATGCCGAGACCGCCGAGCGCGTGTTTCACGCCGCCGAAGCGGTGGGCTATTTCGCCGCGCGGCTGATTGGCCAGCGCATCCACGAACGCAAGCCCGCCTACCGTTTTGGCGTGCTGTTGCTGGGCACCGCCCAGGCGTTCTACGGGCAACTGCAACGCGCCATCGAAGACGCCGCCCGGCGCTACGGCGCGGCGAACCTCAATTGCCAGTTCGACCACGTGACCGACCGCAGCCCGGCAGCCATCATCGGCCAGATCGAACGGCTGGCCGTGCAGTGTGACGCCTTGGCAATCGTGAGTTTCAGTGACCCGCGCATCAACGCCTGCATCGAGCAAATGCACGCCGCCGGGGTGCCCATCGTGGCGTTGCTGTCGGACGTGGACGAACAGGGCCGCACCCCCTACGTCGGCCTCGACAACCGCCAGGTGGGACGCTCCATGGGCTGGCTGTTGGCAAACCTGTGCGGAACACGTCGGGGCAGCGTCGGGGTACTGCTGGGCGGGTACCGGTTTCTCTGCCACCAGGTACGGGTGCAGGCCATGTACGACTATCTAGCCGCCGAGGCACCCGGCCTGACGTTGCTTGACCCATTGATCAACCTGGACAACGACCAGCTCACCGAAGAGGCTACCGTGGACCTGCTCGCCCGCTACCCGGACCTGTGCGGGCTATGCGTGGCCGGGGGCGGGGGCGACGGGGTGATCAGTGCGCTGCGCCAGCGCCCGGGCCAGCGGGGCCTGTGCAGCATCGTCCAGGAGTCGACGCCCCTTTCGCGTCAGGCCATGGCCGACGGCGTGCTCAGCCTGGTCATCGACTCCCAGCCGCAGCCGATTGCCCAGGCCCTGATCGATGTGCTGGTGGGCTTGCAGCAGGCCCCCGACTTCGATGCCGCACGCCAGCGGGTATTCGTGCCGTTGCAGATCATCACCCGGGAAAACATGGGGTGTTGATGCCTGCAACCGCGACTCGGCCCGCCTTCAACGCAACCGGGCGATAGCGCTGGCGACGGCGGCGACGTTGTGCTCGTTCAGCCCGGCCAGGCACAGGCGGCCGCTGTCGACCAGGTAGATGCCGGCGTCTTCACGCAAGCTGCGCACCTGTTCCACGCTCAACCCGGTGTAGCTGAACATGCCTTGTTGGCGCAGCAGGTAGTCATGGCGGCCGTCCGGGTATTCGTCGCGCAGCAGCGACGCCAGTTGCGTGCGCATGGCCTGGATGCGCACGCGCATCTGTTCCACTTCTGCCAGCCATTGGGCGCGCAGGTGCTCGTCGCCCAGCACACCGGCCACCAGACGCGCGCCATGGCTGGGTGGGCTGGAGTAGTTGCGGCGCACGGTAGCCTTCAATTGGCCCTGCACATTGGCGGCAGTGGCCGCATCGCGGCACACCACCGACAAGCCGCCCACCCGCTCACCGTACAGCGAGAATATCTTCGAGAACGAGTTGCTCACCACCAGCGTCAACCCGGCATCCGCCATGGCGCGAATAGCGTAGGCGTCCTGCTCCATGCCCTGGCCCAGGCCCTGGTAGGCGGTGTCGAGGAATGGAATCAGCTGGCGCTCGGCCAACACGCTCACCACCTGATCCCACTGCGCGGCGCTAAGGTCGGCGCCCGTGGGGTTGTGGCAGCACGGGTGCATCAGCACGATGCTGTGGGCCGGCAGCGTGGCCAGGGCCGCACACATCGCGGTGAAGTCGACGCCACCGGTGGCGGTATCGAAATAGGGATAGGTGTTGACGGTAAACCCGGCACCGCCGAACAGCGCGTGGTGGTTTTCCCAGGTCGGGTTGCTGACATACACCTGCGCCTCGGGGAACCACTGGCGCAGGAAGTCGGCACCGACCTTCAAGGCACCCGAACCGCCAACGGTCTGGATGGTGGCTACGCGGCGCTCATCCAGCACCCGTGCCTGTTCACCGAACAGCAGCCGTTGCACCTGCGCGCAGTAGTCGGCCAGGCCGTCCATAGGCAGGTACAGCGACGGCCCCTGCTCGCTCGCCAGCCAGCGGCGCTGGGCCTCTGCCACCGAGGGCAGTTGCGGAATCCGGCCCTGGGCGTCGTAGTACAGGCCGATGCTCAGGTTGACCTTGCCGGGCCGCGGGTCGGCCTGGTAGGCCTCCATCAGCGACAGGATAGGGTCGCCGGCATAGGGGCGGACGTGTTCAAGCATGGTGAACTCCAGACAGTGGGTAAAAAATTCAGGCGCAATAACGACCCGCGCGGTGGTTGAAGGCAATGATCAGGTTCAGCACCACCGCCCCCACCACCGAAATGGCCAGCAGCCCCGGTGCCACGGTGGTCAGCGAGCCGGCCAGTATCAGCACATCGGCACCCATCTGCAGCCAACCGGCACGCCAGCCAAAACGCTGCTGCAGGTACAGGGCGAGGATGTTGATACCGCCCAGGCTGGCGCGGTGGCGGAACAGGATGAGAAAACCGGTACCCAGGATGACGTTACCCATCACCGCCGCGTACAGCGGCTGGATGTGCGCCAGGCTGATCACCCCGTGCAGATGATCGGAGAACACCGACACCAGCGCAATACAGGTGAACGTCTTGAGGGTGAACGCCCAGCCCATGCGACGCACGGCCAGGTAGTAGAACGGCAGGTTGAGCACAAAATAACTCAAGCCAAAGGCATAGCCCAGGGCGTAGTGCAGCAGCAACGCCACGCCGGCCATCCCGCCCGTCATGATGCCACCGTCGCGCAGCAACAGCAGACCGAAGGAAATCATCACCGTGCCCACCAGCATCGCCAGGCAATCTTCGGCGCGGCTGTGGGGGCATGTGGGGGCTAGGGCTGTGTTCATGGTTCGCTCGATATCGGGTTGTCACGGGCGGCAGGCAAGCAATGCCGCAATCGAGCGCGAAACTAACAAACGACGACCGAAATGTGTATTTAAAATTGATTTGATGCGCGATACGAGCACCAAATACCAAGAACATGCGCCGAATGAGTGCGGAAATCCGCCGCCGGCCCATTTTCAGTGCAGTTTCAGCCCGCCGCGATCCCCGCTTCCTTGATCCGCTGCAGCACCACGGCAGTCTTGATATGGCTGGTGCTGCCATTGTTGGTGAGGCGCCCCATCAAGGCGTTCAACTCGTTCAGGTCAGCCACCGCCACCTTCAGCGAATAGTCCGCATCACCGGTGGTCTTGTAGGTGTCGATGATCGCGGTTTCCCCCTGCACGAATGCCTCGAAAGCGCTGGATTGCGCCAGCGTATGGCCGACCAGACGCACGTCCATCATCGCCACCATCTGCGTGTTCATGGCCTGGGGCGCCAGGCGCGCGTGGTAGCCCAGGATCAGCCCGGCCTGCTCCAGGGCGATACGGCGCCGTGAGCACTGGGACGCCGACAGCCCCACCAGCTCGCTGAGGTCCTGGTTGGTCAGGCGCCCGTTGGCCTGCAGCAGGGTCAGGATCTTCAGGTCGAAATCGTCGATGGCGGACATGGCAAAGGCTCCGTTGCACAGGGAATCGGGCCAGCAGGTTACCAGCACCCATACCCCTGCGCCCATGCCTGGCACCTGATTTGCAAACGAACCCTGCAAGACGTCACGCAGGGCATCGGCCAATGCCCGCCTCCCTTTTGATCAGGACATCGCCATGAGCCAGTCACCCGCCTCATCGTTGCACCGGGGCTTGAAGAACCGTCATATCCAGTTGATCGCCCTGGGCGGTGCCATCGGTACCGGGCTGTTCCTGGGCATCGCCCAGACCATCAGCATGGCCGGCCCCTCGGCCATCCTCGGCTACGCCATCGCCGGCGTCGTGGCCTTCATGATCATGCGCCAGTTGGGCGAGATGGTGGTCGAGGAGCCGGTCAGCGGCACCTTCAGCCACTTTGCCCATCGCTATTGGGGCCCATTCGCCGGGTTCATGTCGGGGTGGAACTACTGGGTGCTGTACGTACTGGTGGGCATGGCCGAACTGACCGCCGTGGGCCTTTACGTGCAGTACTGGTGGCCGGGCGTTCCCACCTGGGTGTCGGCAGCGGTGTGCTTCGTGTTGATCAACCTGATCAACCTCACCCACGTCAAATGCTACGGGGAAGTGGAGTTCTGGTTTTCCCTGATCAAGGTGGTTGCCATCGTCAGCATGATCCTGTTCGGCGGTTGGTTGCTGGCCACCGGCACCGGTGGTGAGCAGGCGGCGGTGAGCAACCTGTGGGCCCATGGTGGCTTCTTTCCCCATGGCCTGGGCGGCCTGGCGATGGCCATGGCGGTGATCATGTTTTCCTTCGGTGGCCTGGAACTGGTGGGCATCACCGCCGCCGAGGCCGATGACCCCAAGCGCAGCATTCCCAAGGCCACCAACCAGGTGATCTGGCGCATCCTGCTGTTCTACATCGGCGCGCTGGCGGTGCTGCTGTCGCTGTACCCCTGGGAAAAGGTCGTGACCGGGGGCAGCCCCTTCGTGCTGATCTTCCATGCACTGGACAGCAACATCATCGCCTCGGTGCTCAATGCCGTGGTGCTGACCGCGGCGTTGTCGGTCTACAACAGCTGCGTGTTCAGCAACAGCCGCATGCTGTTCGGCCTGGCGCGCCAGGGCAATGCCCCGGCGGCCGTACTGCGGGTGAACCGCCGTGGCGTGCCGGTGGTGGCGCTGGGGGTTTCCTCACTGGCCACAGGTGTTTGCGTGGTGCTCAACTACCTGATGCCGGGCGATGCCTTTGGTTTGCTGATGGCCCTGGTGGTGTCGGCGCTGGTACTCAACTGGGTGGTGATCAGCATCACGCACCTGAAGTTCAAGCGTCATCAACAGCGCCAGGGCGGCGTCTCCATCTACCCTAGCTGGGGTTACCCACTGACCAATTACCTGACCCTGGCGTTTCTGGCCGGCGTGCTGCTGGTGATGTTCCTGACCCCAGGCATGCGCTTGTCGGTGTACCTGATACCGGTATGGCTGGGGCTGCTGGCGGTGGCTTACCGGCTGCGCCGCGCGCAACCGCTTTCGGGTGCGGTACCTGCCTGATGGCCACTGCTGAAGGGCGTGCCAGATGAAATTCACCGGGTGGCTGAACAAAGCCATCCATCCCCCCTGCAACCCGGCTACGCTCTGTGTTTTAGACTGACTTTGCAGGAACACCACGTTGGCAACCATCTGCTCGAGCGGCCTGGATACCGGCTTCGCCTCCCTTGACTATGTGCAAATCGGCATTCTGGGGGTTATCCAGGGCATTTCCGAACTGCTGCCCATTTCCTCTACCGCGCACATGCGCATCGTGCCCGCCCTGCTCGGCTGGCCCGACCCCGGCTCGGCGTTTTCCGCCGCCATGCAATTGGCGGCGCTGGCGGCGGTGCTCAGTTACTTCTGGAGCGACGTGCAGCAAGTGGTCGGCGGCAGCGTCAATGCCGTGCAACGGCGCGACTTCAATGACCGCTGGTTCGTGCTGGCCGTGGCGATCGTGCTGGCCACGGTACCCATCGTCATTGCCGGGGTGGCCCTGTCACCCGTCCTCAATGCCTGCAATTCGCCGTTGCGCGGGCTGCTGGTGATCGGGGGAGCCTGCCTGGTGATGGCGGCGCTGTTGGCGGTGTCCGAGCTGACCTGCCGCCACCGCCGTACGGTGGAACAGATGCGCCTGCGCGATGCGCTGATCGTCGGGCTGGCCCAGGTGGGCGCGCTGATACCAGGCGTATCGCGCTCGGGCTCGACGCTGACCGCGGCGTTGTTCCTGAATTTCAAGCGCGAGGAAGCGGCACGCTTTTCCTTCCTGCTGGGTATTCCGGCCATCGCCCTGGCAGGGTTGAAAGAGCTGTGGGTGCTGCTGCATGCCGACATCGGGGGCCAGGCCTGGGGGCATTTGCTGTTCGGGCTGGTGGTGGCCAGCGTGTCGGCGTTCTTTGCCATCTGGGGGCTGATGAAGTTTCTGGAAAGGTTCTCTACCTGGCCATTCATCATTTACCGGGCGGTGCTGGGGGTGTTTCTAATCGTGGCCGTGACCAGCGGGTGGCTGGCGGGGTAACTGAACCGGAGGTGCAATCCCCCCACAGGGGGGAGGATTGCGTCACTGAACGGAATTGACAAACTCCGCTATCAAGCGGTTGACCTGCTCCGCCGCTTCCATCTGCACCATGTGTGCTTGCCCCGCCAGCACCTCGACCCGGGCCTTGAGGCCTTCGCCGTGGGCCGCTGGAATGATCGCGTCTTCACTGCCCCAGATCACCAGCACCGGTTGCCCGCCATCCTGTACCACGGTACGCAGGTCCTGTTGCTGGCGGCCATCGGCGAACAACGTGCCGGCCAGGGTGCGCAAGGCGTGCTCCACACCCTCCAGGCGCTTGTACTTGAGCATGTCCTCCAGCATCTGCCGGTTTACCCGCTCGGCGTTGGAGAACAGGTGCACCAGGTGCGGCTTGAGCGCGTTACGGTGGGTGGCGTCGACGAAGCCTTGCAGGTAGGCACCATTGATCTCGTTGCCCAGCCCGGCGCTGGCGATCAGGGTCAGGGAGCGCACGCGCTGCGGTGCCAGGCGGGCGATGTTGAGCGACACTGCACCGCCCATGGAGTGACCGGCCAGGTGCGCGGAAGGAATGTCCAGATGGTCGAGCAGTGCCAGCACCGCTTGGCTCAGTTCGTCCAGGTCACCCCGTTGCAGTTGCTTGCCGGATTCGCCGTGGCCCGGCAGGTCTAGGGCAATCACCCGGCGCCCGGCGGCCAGCGCTTCGTGGTTGAACAGCCAGTTGTTGAGGTCACCGCCAAAGCCGTGGATCAGCACCAGTGGCACGCCGCCTTCGCCGCGCTCGAAGTAGCGGATTATCCGGCCCTGCAGCTCGACTTTCTTCGGCTTCGGGCCGCTGTCTTCATCGGCGCCTGCACCGGGCACGAAGCTGGCCTGGAACTGTTCGACCACGGAGTCGATCTCGGCGTCGCTGGCCTCGCCGTCAACCACGATGCCCAGCAGCGCGCCCACCGCCAGGGTCTCGTCCTGACGGGCGATCTGCCGGCGCAGTACGCCGGTAAAGGGGGCCTCGACGCTGCTGGAGATCTTGTCGGTCTCCACGTCGAGCACTTCATCGCCCTTGTTGATGGCCTGCCCCTCTTCCTTGAGCCAGGCGTCCACCCGGCCTTCGGTCATGGACAGGCCCCACTTGGGCATGGTCAGGGTATGGATCTGGGTCATCAGTGCTTGCTCCACTCGATCAGTTTCAGCACGGCGGTCTCGATCTTCGCCGCGTCGGGGATGTACAGGTCTTCCAGGGCGTCTGAGAACGGCACCGGGGTGTGCGGCGCGGTGACCATTTCGATCGGCGCCTTCAGCGCGCCGAAGGCTTTCTGCGCCACCAGCGCAGCGATATCGGTGGCCAGCGAGCAGCGCGGGTTGGCCTCGTCGATGACCACCAGGCGCCCGGTTTTTTCCACACTTTCCAGAATGCTGTCCTCATCCAGCGGGCTGGTGGTGCGCAGGTCGATCACCTCGCAGTCGATGCCACGCCCGGCTAGGCCGCGGGCGGCGTCCATGGCGGTATTGACCGTGCGGCCGTAGGACACCAGGGTCACGTCCTTGCCGTCGCGCAGAAAGTTGGCTTCGCCGAAGGGGATGGCATACAGCTCTTCGGGCACCTCGCCCTGCACGCTGTAGAGCAATTTGTGTTCGCAGAAGATCACCGGGTCGTTGTCGCGGATGGCCTGGATCAACAAGCCCTTGGCCTCGTAGGGCGACGAGGGGCACACCACTTTCAGCCCCGGAATGTGCGTCCACAGCGAAGTGAGCATCTGCGAGTGCTGGGCCGCGGCGCGCAGGCCGGCGCCGACCATGGTGCGGATCACCAGCGGCGTGGTGGCCTTGCCGCCGAACATGTAGCGGAACTTGGCAGCCTGGTTGAGCAACTGGTCCAGGCAGCAGCCGGCGAAGTCGACGAACATCAGTTCGCACACCGGGCGAACGCCGCAGGTGGCGGCACCGACGGCGGCACCGACATAGCCGATCTCGGACAGCGGTGTGTCCAGCACGCGGCCAGGGAACTGGTCGTAAAGGCCCTTCGTCACGCCCAGCACGCCGCCCCAGGCGTCGCTGGCCCCGGGCGCGCCGGCGCCACCGGCCACGTCCTCACCCATGATAAAGACGCTGGGGTCACGCCGCATTTCCTGGGCCAGGGCTTCGTTGATGGCCTGCTGATAACTGATTTTTCTCGCCATGATGTCGGTCTCGGTCTTGTTATTGGAAAGGCGCTCAGGGGTAGGCGACGTACACGTCGGTGAGCAGGTCGGCGGCGCTGGGCTTGGGGTCGGACTTGGCCTTGCGCACGGCGTTCTCGATCAACAGGTCTACTTCGCCATCGATCTGGTCGAGCTGGCTGGCCTGCACCAGGCCTGCACGGGTGCTGCGTTCGCGGAACTGCATCAGGCAGTCGCTGCGCTCACGAAAGTTTTTCACCTCATCGGCGGCGCGGTAGGTCTGGGCGTCGCCTTCGAAGTGACCGTAGTAGCGGGTCAGCTTGACCTCGATCAGGGATGGCCCCTCCCCTGCCCTGGCCCGTTCGATGGCGGCGCCAGCCGCTTCGTGCACAGCGAAGAAATCGAAGCCGTCCACCGTCACCCCTGGCATGCCGAAGCCGGCGGCGCGGTCGGCGATGTGGTCGCAGGCTACCGACCAGTTGGACGCGGTGGCCTCGGCATAGCCATTGTTCTCGGCGACGAAAATGCACGGCAGGTTCCACACCGATGCCATGTTCATGGCCTCGAAAACCGCCCCTTCGTTGGAACCACCGTCACCGAAGAACGCCACGCCGACACCATCGGTGCCCTTGAGCTTGGCCGCCAGGGCCGCGCCCACCGCCAGCGGCGCGCCGGCGCCGACGATGCCATTGGCGCCGAGCATGCCTTTCTCCATGTCGGCGATGTGCATGGAGCCACCCTTGCCCTGGCACACGCCGGTTTTCTTGCCGTAGATCTCGGCCATCATGCCGTACACGTCCACGCCCTTGGCGATGCAGTGGCCGTGACCGCGGTGGGTAGAGGCAATGAAGTCGGCGTCGCCCAGGTGGGCCATGACGCCCGCCGCCGAAGCCTCTTCCCCGGCGTACAGGTGGACGAAACCGGGGATCTCGCCCGTGGCGAACTCCACGTGCAGGCGTTCTTCGAACACACGGATGGTGCGCATCACCTGGTAGGCGTGCAGCAGTTGATCAGCGCTCAGCGATGTCGACATTTCTTATTCTCCAAGGGTGTCTTGAGGCATGAGGGGGTGCAGCGGGTGTTCACGGCCGATGGCCAGCAGGCGCTGTTGCGCCGCATGGGCCAGGGCCGCCGGGACATCGATGCTCAGCGGGCCGCAGGCATCGAGGGTGACTGTGGGCCGGTCATGGGCGTTGAATTCGATTTCGCGCTCGCCATCCAGGGCCAGGGTGCCGCTGGGGAGCCACGGGGAGTGGGCGATGCCTGGCTGAAGCAGTTGCGCATCGAGCACGCCACAGCCTTGCAACAGGCCAGGGGCAAGGGGCGTCAACAGCGCCTGGGGCGCGTGCGGGTCCAGGCGCATCCAGGCACCCTGCGGTGACTGGCGCGAGACCGGCAGCCATAGCCCGCACAGAGCCGACAGGCCGATGGACTGGGGTTCGGCAAAGGTCACGAATACCTCGGCCAGGTCACTGCCGCGGCTGATGGCGCGGGCACCAATGAACGGCAGCGACGACACGGCCACGTCCACCAGGGCGATTGCTTCCAGGCCCCGGGCGGCATCACGCACCACCAGGCGCTTGTTGCGCCGCAAGGCCACCGCGGCCGGCAGCCGGCCGCTGGCGTACAGGCCGCCCGCGAGGCCCGCGCTGGTGGCCTCACGCAGTTCCGGGAAGGCGTTATTAGTGCCGGTTGACAGGGTCAGCAACGGAATATCGCCCACTTCACTCGCCACGGCCTTGTGGGTGCCATCGCCCCCCAGCACGGCGATCAGCGTCACTTCGCGCTGGGCCATCCACCGCGCGGCCTGGCGGGTATCCTCGACCGTCTGGCGCAGCGCCATGTCGAGAAATTCCACGTGCGGCCAGTGTCCCTGGCGAGCCTGACGGCCATGGCTGTTCTTCAAAACGGCGGCGGCGATGCCCGTCATGTCGGTAGGCATTATCACGCGCTCGACGCCCGTGGCGCCGAACGCAGCCAGCAGGCGCTGGATAACCGAAACCTTGTCGGTGCTGGAGAACAGCCCGGCATTGGCCGTCAAGCGGCGCAGGTCACGGCCGGAGGCGGGGTTGGCGATGATACCCACGGTCAGGGGCTGGCGCGGCATGGGTGGACCTCATTGTTATTATTCGTTGCAGGCACTGGAGCAAGGGCGGTGCCAGGTTTCTGTGTTTCCGCGTAAAGGCCCGCCCCAGAGCGCCTTCACAGTGCCAGCCGAACCAACGCGCTGGCCGTGGATGAGACGCGCCATCGCAGCCTGCACGGCGGCGCGGCGAGACCGTGAGACGCCACGTCTCACCGCCACCGCCCACCGGTTGCCGCTTGCCGCCGCCGGCCGTTGGGGGCTTAATGCCCGTACAACGATAAGAAACTGGATCCGGAGGCCTTCATGCTTTCCGCTCACTCCAAGGCGCACGTGGATTGCGTCAGCCGTGTCCTTAAAAATGCGGCGCAACTGCCGCAACTGCCGGTCCCTGACCTGATCCTCGACTCGTGGCGCCGGTCCATGGAGCAGCACCACCTGGACCCAGGTTCCTTGCAGGGCCCACGCATTCTTTCCCATAACGTACTGCGCGAATGCCGCGAGCGTGCCGAGCTGTTCCTGCGCATCGCCAGCGAAGAAGTGGCCCGCCTGCACGGGCGCGTGCGCGACGCTGACTACTGCGTGCTGCTCACCGACACCCTCGGCCATACCATCGACTACAAAGTGGACAGTGCTATCCGCAACGACTGCCGCAAGGCCGGCCTGTACCTGGGCACCTGTTGGTCGGAGGGCCAGGAAGGCACCTGCGGGGTGGCTGCGGTGCTCACCAGCGGGGTGCCGGTGACCGTGCACAAGCGCGATCACTTTCGTGCCGCGTTCATCGGCCTGACCTGCTCCGCCGCGCCGGTCTACGACCCCCAGGGCCAATTGCTCGGGGTGCTGGACGTATCAGCCGTGCGTTCGCCGGATGAGCGCCGTTCCCAGCATCTGATTCGCCAACTGGTGGTGCAGAGTGCCAAGGACATCGAGCACGCGTTCTTCATGAATAGCGCCCAAGGGTATTGGGTGCTGCGTGCCCACCACAGCCCAGGCTACGTCGACAGCCAGCCCGACCTGCTGTTTGCCTGGGACGACGAGGGCTGCCTGCAGGCGCTGAACCCGACAGCCCGGCGCTACCTGCTGCAGCGCCACGGGCAAGTACCCGGGCATATCAGCCAAGTGTTCGACCAGGCGTTGCTGCACCGCGCTCGCGACCAGTCGCTGTGCCAGTTGCACGACCTGCACGCGCGCCTGAGCCCACCACGCCGTACGGCCGCACCACGGCAGCGAGCGAGCCTGGCCCCGGCCGATATAGACCCGCGCATCGAGCAGAGCCTGCGCCTGGCCGTGCGGGTCAAGGACCGCAACCTGCCCGTGCTGATCCAGGGCGAGACCGGTGCGGGCAAAGAGGTGTTCGCGCGCCAGGTGCATGAGGCCAGCCAGCGAAGTGCGCGGCCTTTCGTGGCGGTGAACTGCGCGGCGATACCCGAGGGGCTGATCGAAAGCGAGCTGTTCGGCTACAGCGCTGGCGCGTTCACCGGTGCTTCCAGCAAGGGCATGCAGGGCCTGCTGCAACAGGCCGACGGTGGCACGCTGTTTCTCGATGAGATCGGCGACATGCCGTTGGCCCTGCAAACCCGGCTGCTGCGGGTACTGGCCGAAGGCGAAGTGGCCCCCTTGGGCGCCTCTCGGCGCAAGGCCGTGGATATCCAGGTGATCTGTGCCACCCACCGCGACCTGGAAACACTGGTGGCGGCGGGAAGCTTTCGCGAAGACTTGTACTTTCGCCTGGGCGGCGCGCGCTTCCCATTGCCGCCGCTGCGTGAGCGCAGTGACCGGCTGAGCCTGATAGGCCGCATCCTCAAGGAAGAAGGCGCAGGCCTGCGATTGAGCGATACGGTGCTGGAAGTACTGTTGGGCTATCGCTGGCCGGGTAACGTGCGGCAACTGCGCCATGTGCTGCGCTATGCGTGCGCGGTGTGCGAGGGCGATCAGGTGTTGCTGGAGCACCTGCCCGAACCCCTGGCGACGGTCGACAGCGCCCACCACCCGTACGCCCCCACCGCTTCCAGCCCTGAACGCCAGGCGCTGCTGGACGCGCTGATTCGCCACCGCTGGAAACCGCTGGCCGCGGCCCGGGCGCTGGGCATTTCGCGGGCTACGCTGTACCGGCGCGTGCACCAGCACGGGATTGAAATGCCGGGTAGAAGCCCGCTGTAGGGGGGCTGAGGGTGCGCGGTGTTTGCTTCCCGAGTTCGCCCGGTCTTGCAGGGGCGGCGAAGCTCGGGAGGCGCGCGGCGCGGTCAGGCGTGGTCCAGCGGCGACGGCTTGGCGTCGATGCGGATCTTGTACAGGTGCACCGGGTACTGCACGGTGGACGATTTACCCCCCGTGGTCGCCGGGGTACGGTTGATCTGCGCGGCCGGCAGGTAGAGGTAGCCATCCTGAATCCACAAGGCATCCACCCACACCAGGCGCGGGTCGGCCACCACCGTGGTCACGGTCTTGTCCGGGGCTATGCGTTTGACGCTGCGGGTGTTGACGTCCGAGGCATAGATATTCCCCGCGGCATCGATAGCGGTACCACCCGTGCTCCAGGTGTCCAGCCAGTGTTCGGCATGCTCGGCCACCTGGGCCGTGGGCAAGGTGGGGTCATCGACGTAGCGGGTGGCGATACGCGCCAACGGCCCGGGAATGGCCTGGTAATACAGGTACTCACCGTCCGGCGATACCTCCAGTTGGTCCAGGCCCACGCGTTTTTCCTCGCCATTGGGGATGAACAGCTTGTTGCCATCGGCATACATGGGCAGATGGTCGATGGACAACGGGTGGCTTTCAAGCAGCGTGCGGGCCTTGCCGCTGTCCAGGTCCAGAACGACCAGGCGCACGGCGCCGGGGTCGGTCAGGTAGGCCTGACGGCCATGGAACCGCACGTCGTCGAAGTAGCTGTTGTCCTTCTGCACCGCGCCCTGGAGGCTGTACACCTTGTCCACCTGGTTGGTGGCCAGGTCAATGCGTACCAGTTTGCCTGCGCCCTGCACCGCGTGGGCGCCGGTGTTGATGCCGGTGTTGCCCGCATCCACCGCCCACAGGTTGCCATCAGGCCCTACGCGCAAGGCGTTGACATGAAGAAAATGCTGGCCCGGCTCGGCGGCATCCCAGGTGTTCCAGCGGGCATCCGGGTAAGGGTGCAACTGCCCATCCTTCCCCACCTCGGCCAGCGACATGCCCGGGCCTTCGGACTGGGTCAGGGACACGAAAGTACGCCCCTGGGCAGTGACCGCCGCTCCGTTCCAGATATGCGGAGACGTCGCGACCTCGATCAGGCGGCTGTCTTGCTGGGTAGGCAGGGTTGGCGGCAGGTTGTCCTTGGCAACGGCGGCCAGGGGGCACACCAGCGCAAGGGCAAGCAACAGGGGTCTGTTCAACGGCATGGGCACTGCTCCGGTTTATTGTTGTGGGAGGCAACCGGGAGTATTGCCGGGGCATTCGTTCGAATCCATTTGCAAATTTTCAAGGAATCTTTCCTTTTGGGAATGGTTGGCTTCCGTTTGAAAATGTTGCTAATGGATGGTTCCACATTGGCGGTGGTGGTGACCGTCGAGTGGGTGGTGCTCAACGCCTGGGCGGGCTATTGAAAGATGGCCCAGATGATGCCGCCCATGATCAGCACCACCATCACGGCGGCGCCGAAATCGGCGTGTGCGACCCTGCTGGTCCCGTCATTGCGCCCCCTGGCCTTGGCAAAGGGCGACAACGAATGACGGGGCTCGGAAGTGACAGGCTTGCTCAGACGTAGCGCCATGTTCATACCCTCACGAGATGGTGGATATCACATAGCCATTATCCATATTGATACAAAAGCGTACCAGCTGTGAACTCATCCAGCCTGGGGAAATACTCAGTGGGCGATGCAATGCGTGGGACCACAGCCTGCTGGCGAACGATGCGCTGCGGTCTGTCAGGTATCGCGCAGTGCCTTTTTCGCCAGCAAGCCATACTGACCAGTGCGGCTACAGGTCGATACTATTTTTCACGCGCCTTGTCCTTGGCCGGATTGTCGATGGGTGGCGGATGGGGTGGGTCGGTGGCCGGGTCATTGACGTCTGGCGAGTCCGGGTCGAAGCCCAGGTCCTTGTCCTTGCCACTGGACGTGTCGGTGGGTGCCTTGGAATCACTGCTCATTCGGTGCTCCTTTAACCATAAACACGGAAAAACCCGCGCCTGAGGTTTGGAAGCACACGGCATAGGCAAGTGCCCTCCACATGACAAACGGTAAAGGGGGTCAGTTGAGCGGCCGTGAACGCCGTGCCACTGCCGGGTGAGCGATTGCTCGCCCGATGCCACCCCTTCACGGCCGCTACAGGCTGGCTCAGCGGCCTGCCTTGTTGGTGCACAGCACCCGCAGCGCGTCAGGCAGCCAACGACGCTGCAACAACCAGCCATCGATGGAAAACTTGCCAGCGCCCGTCAACAGCACGCTGCCAAACACCACCAGCAGCATCATGACGTATTCCCACCCTCCCCCTCCAGCGGAAGCCCAGGCGTATCCGCGGCCCCATTCGCCACCGAAGCCTACCGTCGCGACCAGGAAATAGAGGAGGCTGACCAATGCCCCAAGGCGCGCAAAAAGCCCCAGGCCCACACTGATGGCCGATGCCAGCTCCACCAGCCCACCCAGTATCACGAACAGCCCCGCCCACTGAGCAAAGCCCAGATGGCGAAAGCCCTCCTCCAGCGTGTGGAACGAACCCAGGCCGGCGAAGATCTTCTCGGTGGAGTGGCCCAGCTCGTTGAGCCCGAAGTACAGGCGCACAATCGTCATCTGCCACAGGACCGTACCCAGCCATGCCCCGGGTGACGCGCGCTCACGACGCCAGTCATTGACCACGCAATCGGCGAACTGCAACAGCAGGACCACGGCCGTGAAGCTTGAAACCCACATCAGCAGCCCAGCACCGTTCATGGCGGCGACGCGCCAGGCGATGAGAAAGGGCAGCAACGACACCAGGTAACCCACGGTGAAATTGCGCGGTGTGAGGACCAACGCGCTCAGCAATGCCAGCGCCAGTGCCAACGAGGCGGACCACGCGGCTAAATCGGGTAGCGTCTGGTCGCCCCACCCGCATTGGATAGCGGCCACCAACGTCAGGCCAATAGCCAGGGACGCCAGCCATTGCGGCACATAGGCAGGTTTGAGGGTGCGGTAGTCGCGGGCACTGACGCCGTCGACCCTATCGAGCGTTAAAATAGCCTGGTTCATGACGGTTCCTTGCGTCAGAGAGCGTTGGGCGGCAGCCCACGTTCGAAGCCGCGCGCCAGGTCCGTGGCAAATTGCTGTTCTTGCGCGTCACTGGCGCCACCGGCAATGCCGATGCTGCCGGTGGCCGCCCCTTGCTGGCGGATGACCACGCCCGCCACGGCCGGCAGGATGCCGGGGATACTGCCCAACGCCGGGTTCTGCTTGCGCGCGACGTCGTAGAACACTTGCGTGTCGATGTCGTTGATAGCCGCCGAACGGGCTTTGGCCATGGCCGCTTCAACACAGCCTGGCGCGGCGCCATCCATGCGTTTGAAGGCGAGCAGGTTACCGCTGGCGTCGGCGATGGCGATGCAGGGGTGCACATGGTCCGCCGCCGCCTTGCTCACCGCCTGCTCCAGCAGCACGGACGCGCCTTGCAGGGAAAGGTCGACGCGTGGGCGCACCAGGTCGTCGTTACCGGCCGCCAGGGCGCAGTACGACAAGGGCAGTGTGGAAGCGGCAGCGGCCAAGGCAAGCCGATAAAATCCTTTCATTCCGGGCATGTTCGTTTCTCATGTTGTTTTTGGGGGTATTGCGTCTATTCCGCGCGCGATGGCGGGCTGCAGTGGCCGGCCGGGCTGTGCCGGCAGGTCGTCGGGCCGGCGCAGCGGGCCGACGATGAACAGGTAACTGACGAACGCCCCGGCCGCATTCAGCGCCACGTAGATCAGCGCGCCGTTGAACGAGCCCATGGACTGCACCATATAGCCGATGACCACGGGGGTGACGATGCCCGCCACGCTGCCGAAGGTATTGAAGATGGCGCCGTTGATACCGGCGCTCTGCTTGGGCGAGACGTCGGCGATGATCGCCCAGCCGAGCGCGCCCATGCCCTTGCCGAAGAACGCCAGGGCCATGCACACCACCACCAGCAGATCGGTCTGCACGTAGTTGCACAGGATCATGGTCATGGACAAGGCCATGCCGATGAAGATCGGCAGTTTGCGCGCCAGCGTCAGCGACAGCCCCTTGCGCAGCATCCAGTCCGACACCAGGCCGCCGCTGATACCGCCAATGAAGCCGAAGATGGCCGGGATCGCCGCCAGCAGGCCAGCGTTGAGAATGGACAGGCCACGCTGCTGCACCAGGTACACGGGAAACCAGGTCAGGAAGAAGAACGTCAGGGTGCTGATGCAAAATTGCGCCAGGTAAATGCCCACGAACATGCGCTGGCCCAGCAAGGCCTTGGCACTGGCCCATGATTCGCGCCATGCCGGGGCCTTGACCGCTGACCCGGTGCGCTCCTGCAGGCCTGCGCCGCCCTGGCGCATGGCCTCAAGCTCGACCTGGCTCAGTGCCCCGTGGTCCAGCGGCGCCTTGACACGCCAGATGAACACCGCGCCCATGGCGATACCGGCCAAGCCCATCACATAGAAAATCCACGGCCACCCCCAGCGCGTGGAAATCCACGCCAGCAAGGGCGTGAACACCACCGCGGCGAAGTACTGCGAGGCATTGAAAATGGAGGTGGCCGTACCGCGCTCGGCGGTAGGGAACCACATCGAGACAATCTTGCTGTTGGCCGGAAAACACGGTGCTTCGGCAACGCCCACCAGGAAGCGCAAGGCGAACACGGCAATGAACGCCACGCCCACCGGCATCAGTGCGACGCTGCCGATAGCAGCGGTGAACAGTGACCAGGCAATGATCGCCAGGCCCAGCACCTTGATGCTGCCGAATCGGTCGATGGCAAGGCCGCCCGGCAATTGCAGGAGCATATAGGCCCAGGCGAACGCCGAGAACAGCCAGCCCATCTCGCCATGGCTAAGGCCCAGTTCCCCGGAAACGCTGGCGCCGGCAACCGACAAGGTGGCCCGGTCGCCCTGGTTGATGATCATCATCAGAAACAGCAGCGCGATGACTTCATAGCGGCGGTGCTGGGCGATAAAGCGGCGAAGAGAATCTGTTTTTTTCATTGTGTTCTCGATCCCGGAAAGCGGTGGTCAATCAGTAACGGGTTTCCCGAATGATGGCATCGGGGCGCCGCTTGATCTCGGGCCGCAACGCCGTTCCCAGGCCAGGCCGCACGGGCGCTTCGGCAAACCCTGCGTTGATTTGCGGCAAGTGGGTGACCAGCTCGCCGTACCAGGTGGACAGCGAGGCCCGCACCACTTCCTGCAACACCGCAGTGGGCGCGTGAAGCCCCAGTTGCAGGCCGGCGAACAGGGCCACGGGCCCTGTGCAGTCATGGGGCGCCAGCGGTTTGTTGTAGGCCTGGGCCAGCGCGGCGATCTTGCGCGCCTCGGTGAACCCGCCGCACCACACCAGGTCCAGCATCAGGTAGTCCAGGCTGCCGGCATTGAGCAGGTCCCGGTAAGCGACACTGCCGCCCAGGGTCTCGCTGGCACAGACAGGCACCCGGGTGCGGTTGCGCAGGTCGGCCAGCGCCTGGGCGTCGTCCATCTTGCACAAGGGGTCTTCGACCCAGTAGGGGTCGAATTCTTCCAGGGCCTGGCAGATGCGCAAGGCAGCGGTGCTGTCCCACAGGCTGTGCAGCTCGCACATGATCTCGATGCGGTCGCCCACGGCCTCGCGGATCTGGCGGAAGGCCTCGCAGCCCTGGCGCACTTCGGCCAGGCTGATACCGTTGGCCCCTGCCTGGCGGGCGAAACGGTCGAACGGCCAGATCTTCATGGCTGTGTACCCTTCCTCCACCAGGCTGACGGCCAGGGCACCGGCGTCGCGACTGAAGGCCAGTTGGTCATCGTAGGGCCCCTGGGCCCGGTCCGCCGCGGTGATCTCGCGGCGGGCACCCTGCTGGGTATTGAATTCGTAGCCGGCGCAGGTGTTGTACACCCGGATGCGGTCACGGCAGGCGCCCCCCAGCGCTTCATGGATGGGAATGCCATGGCGCTGGCCCATCAGGTCCCAGAGGGCGATGTCCACGGCGCTAGCGGCGCGAATTTCGGCGCTGGCGCTGTGGTAGCCAATGTAGGGGTTGGTGAGTTCCAGCGAAATGGCTTCGATCCGCCTGGCGTCACGGCCGATCAGGCCAGGGGCGATCAACTCGTGCACCGCCGCCTCGACAGTGGCTGCGCCACGGAAGGTTTCGCCCAGGCCGACGAGGCCTTCGTCGGTCTCGATTTCCAGCCAGATCAGCTTGGGGCGTTCGGGCAGGCGCAAGGTTCTGATGCAGGTGATGTTGGACATTATTGTGATTCCTGGCGGTTCGCTTCCAAATGGTATCGTTACCATTTTGATCGAACATAACCCAGAATTCTTCAAACGACAAGGCCGCGATGACAGGGGTGGGACCGGGCGAAGCTCGGGAATGGGCCATGCGCAGCACCTGAAATTTCGCGGTGCCTGTCTACCGGGCTGGCGCCGGCCCTACCAAGGACGGGTGGCGCTACGATGTGCCGCGTGTTGCCGTGCTGTCGCGTTCGACCAGGCTGAAGCCCAGGTCTATTCGGCTCTGGACCGCCTGCTCGCCGCCCAGGCGTTGCAGCAGCATCTGCGCCGCCGTATCACCGATCAGCGTGCCGTCGACCTTGACCGTCGACAGCGGCGGAAACGTATGGGCAGCGAAATTCATGTCGCCAAAGCCCATGACCGCCAGCTCATAGGGCACTTGCAGCCCCCGGGCGGCGGCCTCGGTCAGCACACCATGGGCGATGGTGTCCGAAGTACAGACCACGGCCAGCGGCTGCGCCGGGCCGGTCATGCTGTGCTCCAGCACCTTGCTTAACCCTTCCCGCCCCAGGGCAAGCGTGGGCGCGCCCGGCCAGACATGGCTGCACACGTCCGTGATGCCCTGTTCTTTCAATGCTTTGAGAAAACTGTCGGCGCGGCGCAGGCCGCGAGGGTCGTCCACCGCCAACAGGGCATAGCGGCGATAGCCCTGGGCAAACAGCGTGCGGGCGGTTTCACGACCCGCATCCTCATGGGAAAAACCCACCAGCATGTCGATAGGGTCCGGGCTCAGGTCCCAGGTTTCCACCACGGGTACACCACTGACCCGCAGCCGGTTGCGGCAGGCCGGGGTGTGCAGGGTACCAGTGAGGATGATGCCATCGGGCCGCCGGCTGAGGATGACTTCCAGCAGCTCCTCCTCTTGCTCGCGTTGATGCCCGGAGACACCCAAGCACCTGATAGCCGCTGGCGCTGAGGCGTGTACTGATGGCCTGGAAGGTGTCGGAGAACAAGGGGTTGGTGACCATGGGCAAGACCACGGCCACCAGGCGCGTGCGGTTTGACCTCAGGGCCCCCGCCAGGCGGTTGTGCACGTAACCGGTCTGCTCGATTGCACGTTGCACTTTGTCTCGGGTCGCCGACTTCACGGCCTGCGGGCTGTTGAGGTAGCGCGACACGGTCATCGGCGCCACGCCGGCCAGGCGCGCCACGTCACCCAAGGTGACCGAACCACGGTTTTTCAGGCTGCCAGGCTGGGACACATCCATCATCTTGGTACCGATATTCATAACGTTCGAGGAACAAGGTAAGGGATGCTAACAGCCCTGTGTGAATTGACGCGATACCCGGTGTTCATCCGCCCGGCGGCAAGCCCCGGAAAAACGCCCCGGCAACGCGTGAGAACGTTCTCGCCATGCAGGTATCGTTACCATGACGTCACGATCTGTGCAGGTCGATGACGCGGGCCTCCCCTTCATCGCCCAATGCCGAAAACGGTGGCGTTTCGCCAAGCCACTGCCATTCTTTAGGCTTCTGGCGGCCAGGCGACGCCGACGCGGCCAGGACCGTTGCGACCTACGCACTCCCTGACTTCACGACCTCAAGGAACCCGCCATGCACTCGATCACGACCAAAGACGGTACCGTCATTTTCTACAAGGACTGGGGCCCGAAAGACGCCACGCCCATCGTCTTCCACCACGGTTGGCCACTGAGCGCGGACGACTGGGACAACCAGATGATGTTCTTCCTGCTGAAGGGGTATCGGGTCATTGCCCACGACAGACGCGGCCACGGGCGCTCCACTCAAACCTGGGCTGGCAACGAAATGGACACCTACACCGCTGACGTCATCGAGCTGACCGACGCGCTGGACCTCAAGGGTGCGATCCATGTCGGGCACTCCACCGGCGGCGGTGAAGTCGCGCGTTACGCTGCCCGTGCCAAGCCAGGCCGGGTGGCAAAGGCGGTATTGATCAGCGCTGTGCCTCCGGTCATGGTCCAGTCGGAGAAAAACCCGGGCGGCTTGCCTCTGGAAGTGTTCGATGGTTTCCGCGCCGCGCTGGTCGCCAGCCGCGCCCAGTTCTACCTGGATGTTCCGACAGGGCCGTTTTATGGCTTCAACCGCCCAGGGGCCAAGGTCTCGCAGGGGATCATCGAAAACTGGTGGCGCCAGGGAATGATGGGGGGAGCCAAGGCTCACTACGACTGTATCAAGGCATTTTCAGAGACCGACTTTACCGAAGACCTGAAAGCCATTGAAGTGCCCACCCTGGTCATGCACGGCGAGGACGACCAGATCGTTCCCTTCGCGGATTCGGCACCGCTGTCAGCCAGGCTCCTGAAGCATGGCACCCTCAAAACGTACCCGGGCTTGCCCCATGGGATGCCGACCACTGACGCCGAAACGATCAACGCGGACCTGCTGGCGTTCATCCAGCGCTGACAAAGGAGCCATCAGCCATGGCTCATTGCAGTCCGACGAAATGGGCAGTGAGCCTCTATCCAATGCACGCACGAGGCGTCATGATCGCAACTTGCCACTACCGAGACGACCATCATGCCGGACAGGCCGATGAAGCTCAGGAGCTGGAACGCGTCATGGAGACTGGTTGGAGACAGCGTGCAGTGCGCACAGTGTGGAAGGGCGCAGGACAAGCGGTACAGGGACAGGCCTTTCGTGCATGCAGACACGTGCCCTGCCAAAAGCGAGACGGCCCAGCGGCCGTGGCGCGACCTCCATGACATCCTGCATTCGGTGTTTGGGGCGCAGTGAGTTGATCGGCAGTGGTAGAATCCCTGCCCACGCCTGGGCGGTTGATCGCCAGACGGGTAGAACGGTGCCCTATGTTTCCAAGCCTTGAACTGCGCTGCTACGAGCGAGACAGCCCTCACCACCACCATGACTTTGCTCAAGTGGTGCTGCCGGTTCGTGGCCGAATGGAAATTGACGTAGACGGTCGCGGTGGGTACATCGATCCGTCATTGGCGGCATTCGTGTCGCCGGGCTCGACGCACTCGCAGAGCGCCCAAGCCGATGGCCGGTTCCTGGTATTGGACTGTGCGCCGAGTACCTTGGAAACACTCCAGACAGCGCGCATGGCCAAGGGCATATACGTACCTATCTCGCCTGCGACCCGGCGGCTCATCGAATTCGCCGAGCTGACAGGTAATCAGCAACTGGCTGCCGGCGCTGCCCAGCTGGCCCCCCTGCTGCTGTCGTCCATGGGCTCGGATGCGGCACATTTTTCGACCCCCATGGAACAGTTGATCGCCCGCCTGCGTGCCAACCCCGGCGCCGCCTGGAGCAACGAGCGCATGGCGAAAGCAGCCAACATGAGCCTGAGCCAACTCCACCAGCGATTTGGACAATTGTTCGCAACGAGCCCGCAGGCCTGGTTGACCCACCTGCGTATCGAGCAAGCGCAGCGATGGTTGCAGGGCACCTCATTGCCGATTGCCGAGATTGCCTTGCGTACCGGTTTTTCCGACCAGGCAGCGCTGACCCGAGCCATGCAACGTGTGAGCGCCACTACCCCCGCCGCTTACCGTAAAATGCAAAAACAGCCTGGGTAAAAAAACCGACAGTTTCCGACAATATTGCCTGGCTGCACTGCCTCAGACTTCGAGCTTTGCAATCTGGAGTGCGGTGCGATGTTGGCTGATCGAATGTTGCTGAAGGGTATCGGCTATGGGGTGTGCGCCGGTCTTTGCTGGGGGGTGATTTTCCTTGGCCCACAGCTCACCCCGGGGTTGAGCGGCCTGCAATTCGCCGTTATCAGGTTCCTGTGTTATGGCGCAATCTCGGCAGCCCTGCTGTTGCCTCGTTGGCGGCGCGTGTGCGCCACCCTCACTCGCGCCGACTGGCAATCACTTTTCTGGCTCAGCCTGATCGGAAACCTTGTCTACTACTCATTGGTGGGCACTGCTGTTCAGTGGGTGGGCATTGCGACCACGTCGCTGATCGTCGGGCTCATTCCGGTACTCGTCACCTTGGCGGGTCGCAAGGACGCAGACGCCGTTTCCCTGAGGACACTTTTCCCTTCGCTTTGTTGCGCTGTCGCAGGCGTCATGCTGATGAGTTGGCATGCACTGGTCAATGGCCAGCGGCCCGAGACACTGGCGAGCATAGTGGGAATCGCATGCGCGGCAGGCGCACTGGTGACATGGAGCTGGTTCGCGGTAAGCAATGCCCGGCGACTGCAGGTGACTGCCGTGTCCTCCCATGACTGGGCACTGCTGACAGGTGTAATCACCGGCGCTCAGTCACTGGTGCTGGCCGTTCCGGTATTGGGCTTTCAGGCGGGTATGCACGGCACGAGCCAATGGCAACATTTCTTCCTGGTGGCCGCTGGCGTGGCACTGTTGTCTTCGGTGGTGGGCGGGGCTTGCTGGAACCAGGCCAGCCGACTCCTGCCGTTGGCGCTCAGTGGTCAAGTGCTGGTGATTGAAACGCTGGCGGCGCTCATGTTCGGGTTCCTGTGGGAACAGAGGTGGCCCGACGGCTACGAAGGCGCCGCGATCGCGTTGCTGGTGACCGGGGTGGCCTGGTGCTTGGCCTGTCATCGACGGCCCCCACGCACCGCGTGACAGCAGACAGGCCGCGGGGGCATCGACGGGGACAGGTCTGCGACTACAGGCTCAACCGTCTGCCAGTTGCTTCAGGTGTTCTTCGCTGAAAGCGGCCGCGCCCACCGCGTGCAGATTCTCCACCTGCATTGGTGTGATCTGCCGGACTGGCCATGGGGCAAGGATGGCCATATGATGGCCGACCTTGGACGCCATGGAGGCGGCCATTGTCATGATTCAAAAGGAATAGTCATGAAAGATTTCGTGATCAGCGTCAACAACACCGTTCTCTACATTGCCCTTGGCGTTATCTGGCTCACGGCAATCGTGATGCTGTTCAACAGCTTCCTGGTAGGTGTGGGGACTTTCGTGGTGGGCACGTTGAGTTGGTGCATCGTTTCGGGGTTCTGGTTCGTGCAGTCGGCGACGTATGAAGAGCTGCGCAAGCTCAACAGCAAGAGCAACTGAGGCTCAAGCTGAGCCCGGGCAGAACGCTCGAAACATGAAAAAGCCCAGCCTGTGAAGGTTGGGCTTTTTTGTGGGCGCCAGCCAGGGCGCGTCAGGAGCACTGCGGTAGCCCTGCCGAACGCCAGATAGACAAAACCCCCAGCTGCTTTCGCAACTGGGGGTTTCGGAATTTAATCTTGACGATGACCTACTCTCACATGGGGAAACCCCACACTACCATCGGCGATGCATCGTTTCACTGCTGAGTTCGGGA
>Ga0207713_1000949_pt1 | contig 26024 bp, 18 predicted proteins | sample KBSS64metaG_FD_184404 | JGI IMG/M metagenome (GOLD analysis project Ga0207713, IMG submission 184404) | Switchgrass rhizosphere microbial communities from Kellogg Biological Station, Michigan, USA - KBS S6-4 metaG (SPAdes) (version 2) | ecosystem: Host-associated > Plants > Roots > Rhizosphere >... | reverse complement strand
GATAGCGAACGGCTCGTCGCCGAAGTCGCGCAAGCGTTCGAACGCGGCACGCCGCTGGCGATCCGCGGCGGCAACAGCAAGGCGTTGCTCGGCCGGCCCGTCGAAGGCATGCCGATCGACACGCGCTCGCATCGCGGCGTGGTCGGCTACGACCCGACCGAACTCGTCATCACCGCGCGCGCCGGCACGCCGCTCGCGGAGCTGAACGCCGCGCTCGACGCCGCCGGCCAGATGCTGCCGTGCGAGCCGCCCGCGTTCGGCGCAGCCACCGTCGGCGGGATGGTGGCCGCGGGTCTTGCCGGGCCGCGCCGTCCGTGGTCGGGCTCGGTGCGCGATTTCGTGCTGGGCTGCCGCGTGATCACCGGTCACGCGAAGCATCTGCGCTTCGGCGGCGAAGTCATGAAGAACGTGGCGGGCTATGACGTGTCGCGGCTGCTGGCCGGCAGCTTCGGCTGTCTAGGCCTCATCACCGAAGTCTCGCTGAAGGTGCTGCCGAAACCGCGCGCATCCGGCAGCCTCACGCTCGATCTCGACGCGGGCGAAGCGCTGCGCGAACTGTCGGCATGGCGCCGCGCGGCGTTGCCGGTGAGCGGCGCATGTCACGTCGACGGCCGCTTGCAAGTGCGGCTCGAAGGCGGTGCGGGGTCGGTGGCGTCGGCAAGAGATCGCATCGGCGGCGACGAACTCGACCCACGCTTCTGGGACGCATTGCGCGAGCACCGTCTGGGTTTTTTCGACGATCCGCGTGCGCTGTGGCGCCTCTCATTGCCGAACGCCTCGCCGCTCGTGCCGCTGCCGGGCGACACATTGCTCGATTGGGCCGGCGCGCAACGCTGGCTGAAAAGCGATGCGCCGGCCGCAACGATCCGCCAGATCGCGCATGCCGCCGGCGGTCATGCCACCTGCTTCACACCCCATGCGCACGCCGAACCGTTCACGCCGCTGCCCGCGGCGCTGCTGCGTTTTCATCGGCAACTCAAACAGCAACTCGACCCGCGCGGCCTGTTCAATCCGGGCCGTCTGTATGCCGGCCTGTGACCATGCGCGCCGCTCGATGAGCGCGGCTCTGTGAATACCGAAGGCGAACCCACACCATGCAAACCAATCTCAGCGACGCCGCCCAAACCCTGGCGCGCGCGGACGAAGCCGAACAGATTCTGCGCTCCTGCGTGCATTGCGGCTTCTGCAACGCGACCTGCCCGACCTATCAGCTACTCGGCAACGAACTCGACGGCCCGCGCGGACGCATCTATCTGATCAAACAGATGCTCGAAGGCGAGCCGGTCACGCGCAAAACGCAGTTGCACCTCGACCGCTGCCTGACTTGCCGCAACTGCGAAACCACCTGTCCGTCGGGCGTCACGTATCACGCGCTGCTCGATATCGGCCGCGCGGAACTGGAACGGCGGATTCGCCGGCCCGCGTCCGAACGCCTGCTGCGCGAGGGTTTGCGCCGCGTGATCCCGCATCCGGCGGTGTTCGACGCGCTGCTCAGGACCGGCCGCACGCTGCGGCCATTTCTTCCCGCTGCGCTTGGACGTAAAATCCCCAGGCGTGGCGCGCGGGCCAAGACGAGGCCCGCGCCGCGGCATCCGCGCAACATGCTGATGCTGGAAGGCTGCGTGCAACCCGCGCTGTCGCCGAACACCAACGCGGCCGCCGCCCGCGTGCTCGACCGGCTCGGCATCGGCATCGTGAATGCCGGGCGGGCCGGCTGCTGCGGGGCGACCGATTATCATCTGAATGCGCAAGAGGCCGGGCTTGCGCGGGCGCGGCGCAATATCGACGCGTGGTGGCCCGCCATCGAAGCCGGCGCCGAGGCGATCGTGCAAACCGCGAGCGGCTGCGGCGCGTTCGTCAAGGAATACGGGAAGCTGCTGCGCGACGACCCGCGCTATGCGTCAAAAGCGCAGCGGGTCAGCGAACTGGCGCGGGACCTCGTCGAGATCCTGGCTGAGGAACCGCTCGAGCGCTTGCAGGCGGAACCGTCGCAGGCGACGCTGCAAGCGGCGTTGCCGGCAACGCCGCCTGGGCACGCGCAGCGGAAGATCGCGTTTCACTGCCCCTGCACGTTGCAGCATGCGCAAAAGCTGGGCGGCGCGGTGGAGTCGGTCCTGCAACGGCTCGGCTTCGATCTCGCCGCGGTGCCCGACGCGCACCTGTGCTGCGGTTCGGCGGGCACGTATTCGATCACCCAGCCCGAGCTGGCCGAGCGCTTGCGCGACAACCGGCTCGACGCGCTGGAAAGCGGCCGGCCGGCGCTGATCGTCACGGCCAACATCGGCTGCCAGGCGCATCTGGACGGCGCCGGGCGCACGCCGGTGCGTCATTGGATAGAACTTGTAGAAGCCTCCTTACCTTAAACGAAACAGGACATCGATCATGCTGAGCAAACCCGTGTTGACCGTCGCCGAAACGACCCAGATCCTCGAAGCCGCGCGCGCGGAAGCCGAGAAGAACAAGTGGGCCGTCGCGATCGTGGTGGTCGACGACGGCGGCCACCCGCTCGGAATGCTGCGTCTGGACGGCAGCGCGCCGTCCAGTTCGTACATCGCGACGGAAAAGGCCCGTACTTCGGCGATCGGCCGCCGCGAAACCAAGGTATACGAAGACATGATCAACAACGGCCGCACCGCATTCCTGAGCGCGCCGCTGCAAGGCACGCTGGAAGGCGGCGTGCCGGTGATCGTCGAGGGCCAGGTGGTCGGCGCGGTCGGCGTGTCGGGCGTGAAGTCGGACCAGGACGCGCAGATCGCCCGCGCGGGCATTGCGGCGATCGCCGCCTAAGTCGCGGCAAGCGGAAGAACGCAGCACAACGCGGGCCGATGCCCCCACATCGGCCCCATTCATTCAGATAGATGGAGCAGTCGATGACTCAGATGAACCCGCGCGGCGGACTGCAAGTCGCCGCCAACCTCGACCAGTTCGTCGAAACCGAAGCCCTGCCCGGCACCGGAATCGACAGCGCCGCGTTCTGGTCCGGCTTCGACGCCCTCGTGCACGAGCTGGCGCCCAAAAACCGCGCGCTGCTCGCCGAGCGCGACCGTCTGCAAACCGAACTGGACAACTGGCATCGCGCCAATCCGGGCCCGGTGCGCGATCCGCGCGCCTTTCGCGCGTTTCTCGAAGGCATCGGCTACATCGTGCCGGCGCCAGCCGCCGTCAAGGCCACGACCGACCACGTGGACACCGAAATCGCCGAGCAGGCCGGCCCGCAACTGGTCGTGCCGCTGTCGAATCAGCGCTATGCGCTGAACGCGGCGAACGCGCGCTGGGGCAGCCTGTACGACGCGCTGTACGGCACCGACGCGATTCCCGAGAGCAACGGCGCCGACCGGCGGAAGACCTTCAACCCGGTGCGCGGGGCGGCGGTGATCGCGTATGCGCGCAAGTTTCTCGATCAGGCCGCGCCGCTCGCGAACGGCTCGCACGCGGACGCGACGGCTTATAAGGTGGAAGGCGGCAAGCTGCTCGTCACGCTAAAGAGCGGCGCGAGCGAACTCAAGACGCCCGCGCAGTTCATCGGCTATCAGGGCGAAGCGGGCGCGCCGTCGGCGGTGCTGCTCAAGCACAACGGCCTGCACCTCGAAATCCAGATCGACGCGAACGATCCGATCGGCAAGACCGACGCGGCTCACGTGAAGGACGTGGTGGTCGAGGCGGCGGTGAGCACGATCATCGACTGCGAGGACTCGGTGGCCGCCGTCGACGCCGACGACAAGGTCCAGCTCTATCGCAACTGGCTCGGCCTGATGAACGGCGATCTGACCGAACAGGTCACGAAGGGCGGCAAGACCTTCACGCGCCGTCTGAATGCCGATCGCGACTACACCGGCGCGGACGGCAAGACGCCGGTGAAGCTGCACGGCCGCTCGCTGCTTTTCATCCGCAACGTCGGCCATTTGATGACCAACCCGGCGGTGCTGACTCAAGACGGCCACGAGATTCCCGAAGGCATTCTCGACGCGGTGATCACCTCGCTCTGCGCGCTGCACGACCGCAAGCACAAGCTGAATTCGCGCACCGGCTCGATCTATATCGTGAAGCCGAAAATGCACGGCCCGGCCGAAGTCGCGTTCGCGAGCGAACTGTTCGCGCGCGTCGAAGTCTTGCTGAAGCTGCCGCGCAACACGATCAAGATGGGCATCATGGACGAGGAGCGCCGCACCAGCGTCAACCTGCTCGCCTGCATCGGCGAGGCGTCCGAGCGCGTCGCGTTCATCAACACGGGCTTTCTCGACCGCACCGGCGACGAGATGCACACGGCGATGGAAGCCGGCCCGATGATGCGCAAGGGCGACATGAAGTCGAGCACGTGGATTGCCGCCTACGAGCGCAGCAACGTGCTGGTCGGTCTGAGCGCGGGCCTGCGCGGCCGCTCGCAGATCGGCAAGGGCATGTGGGCGATGCCCGATCTGATGCACGCGATGCTCGAACAGAAGATCGCGCATCCGAAGGCCGGCGCGAATACCGCCTGGGTGCCCTCGCCCACCGCCGCGACGCTGCACGCGCTGCACTATCACCAGATCGACGTGCAAGCGGTTCAGCAGGAACTGGAGCGCACCGACTTTGCGAAGGTGCGTGACGAACTGCTCGACGGCCTCTTGACGATTCCGGTCGTCGAATCGGCGCAGTGGAGCGCGGACGAGATTCGCAGCGAAATCGACAACAACGTGCAGGGCATTCTCGGCTACGTGGTGCGCTGGATCGACCAGGGCGTGGGCTGCTCGAAGGTGCCCGACATTCATAACGTCGGCCTGATGGAAGACCGCGCGACGCTGCGCATTTCCAGCCAGCACATCGCCAACTGGCTGCGTCACGGCGTGGTGACGCGCGAGCTGGTCGAAGAGACGTTCAAGCGCATGGCGAAGGTGGTGGACGAGCAGAACGCGGGCGACCCGTTCTACAAGCCGATGGCGCCGGGCTTCGACACGGTGGCGTTCAAGGCCGCGCAGGCGCTGGTGTTCGAAGGGCGCGAGCAGCCGAGCGGCTACACCGAACCGCTGCTGCACAAGTTCCGGCTTGAAATGAAGCAAGGCTGAGGGAGATACGCCGAGGCTCGAATACGCTTTGAGCGCGGCAGAAAAAAAGGACGGGCGCCGCGTGATGCGGCGCCCGTTTTAATGTGCGCGGTGCTGCTGCGCGTTGCTTCTGCGTGATGCGTTGCGGGCTCGGCCCTAAAGGACGGCGTTATGGACGTTAGGGACGTTAGGGACGGCCCTTGAACTTTAAGCCGCTTCAGCCGTGTATTGCGCCGGCATGTTGGCCTGCATGAACGTTTGCAGATACGCCTCGAATTCCGCCTTCACTTCCGGATGGCGCAGCGCGAATTCCACTGTCGCCTTCAAATAGCCGAGCTTGCTGCCGCAATCGAAGCGCGTGCCGAAGTAGCGATACGCGAGCACCTGCTCTTCGGTCAGCAGCGACTGCACCGCGTCGGTCAATTGCAGTTCGCCGCCCGCGCCGGGCTTGATCGAGCGAATATGCTTGAAGATGGTCGGCATCAGCACATAGCGGCCGACCACGCCGAGATTCGACGGCGCCTTGTCCGGGGCCGGCTTTTCGACGATGCCCGACAGCTTGATCACGTTGTCTTCCCACTCGCGGCCGTCCACCACGCCATACGAGCGGCTGTCTTCACGGTCGATGGTTTCGACGCCGATCACCGAGCTGTGATAGTGATTGAAGGTGTCCACCAGTTGGCTCATCACCGGCTTCGAGCTATGCAGCAAGTCGTCGGCGAGGATCACGGCGAACGGGCTGTCGCCCACCAGTTTCTCGGCGCACAGCACCGCATGGCCCAGACCGAGCGCCTCGGCCTGGCGCACGTAAAAGCAGTCGACGTTGGCCGGTTTGATGCTGCGCACGAGGTCGAGCAGCTTCTGCTTGTTGCGCGCTTCGAGCTCGGCCTCGATTTCATACGATTTATCGAAGTGGTCTTCGATGGCGCGCTTGCTGCGGCCCGTCACGAAGATCATTTCGGTGATGCCGGCGGCGATCGCTTCCTCGACCGCGTATTGAATCAGCGGCTTGTCGACGATCGGCAGCATTTCCTTGGGACTTGCTTTGGTAGCCGGCAGGAATCGCGTCCCGAGGCCCGCTACGGGAAACACGGCTTTGGTGACTTTCAGCATGGTAGGCATTCCCACATCGGTTAGAGATTAGTGTGTTCGCGGACCTTTCGGCCAATCGATGTCGTCGAAAAGACTAACAAAAAAATTAACTCAGTTCACGCGTGAATTTTTCCATCCGGAATATTTAATTCAATTCGCTTTCGCTATATCGCATCGTGACAAGGAACAGGAAACAATTACGTGACGAAAGCGAATTGTTTTCGGAAATGCCGAAAATTTTACGTATCCGGCCAAACGGAGTTGCGGTGGACGGTACGCGCCCCGACGAACGGAGGTCGCGGGCGCGTCATTGCTTTGCCGCGGCTTGCCGCGCGTGTTATTCGGCGCGTTATTCGTTCTCGTCGATCTGCGGGAGCTTGCCCGAATTCATCCGGAAACGGCGGATCGGCTCATTGCGCAGCGCCTCCCGGTAAGCGGAGGCGGCGACGAGGATCAGCAGCACGGCGATGCCGGCGAGTAGATGCAGGTTCATGACTTCACCTCTGGTCAGTAGAATCCCCAAGTCAAAAATTAACACGACAAAAGCGGTAAATAATTCGCTGCCGCATTTGATAAGACTTAATTACAATTCGTCACAAAATTGCGCGCTTATGGCATTCGTCATGCGATTCGTCATGTCATTTTTTATCCGATTTTTTGCCCGCCTCGTTGCACTAGGATGTCATGCATCGCGGGCGCGCATGCGCCCGGGAATCAGCTTTTCCCTTCTCCAGAATAAGGACCGCGCATGAGCGACTCAGCACTGGATGCCGCCGGCTCATCCCTGCCCCTTTCCCCCGCCCGCTCCGGCGCCGCGCCGCGCGCGCAGAGCGAGGCGCGCGCCGACAGCGCCGGCAAGGAGCATGTCATCGACGCGCTGCGGGGCTTCGCCGCGCTGCTGGTCGCCTATTTCCATTGCCGGCAGATCGAATGGGTCGGCATGCAGGCGTTTCATCAAAGCGCCGGTCATTCATTCAATCTGAATGCGATTGCCGCGTATTTGACCTTCCCGATTGCATGGGGCTCGGCGGGCGTGCCGATTTTCTTCGTCATCAGCGGATACTGCATTCATCGCAGCGCGGCGCTGCGGCTCGCGAAAAATCCCGCTTACCGGCTCGATACCGGCAATTTCTGGGTGCGCCGCTTCGCGCGTATCTATCCGGTGCTGCTGGCGGCGCTCGTGCTGACCTTCGCGCTCGACTGGTTCAGCCTGCAACTGCCGCCCGTCAGCCACAAGATCCGCGAGATCGGCCTGCAGGCTTTCCTCGTCAATCTGTTTTCGCTGCAAGGCGTGGCCGGCAAGACGTTCGGCTCGAACGGCGCGCTCTGGACGCTCTCGCTCGAAGTGCAGTTCTATGCAGTGTATCCGCTGCTGTTCGCGCTGCGCCGGCGCATCGGCATGACCTCCGTGCTGGCGATCGTCGCGGTGGTCAACGTGGCGTCCGCCTATCTGCTGGAGCGTAACGACCTGCAGTTTTTCACGTCGTACTGGTTTTCGTGGACGCTCGGCGCGTGGATCGCGGACGCCAAGGCCCGCACCGCGCCGCAGGCGCGCTCGTCGATCTGGCTCTACGTGCTGGCCGCGGGGTTCATCGCGCTCGGCTGCGCGGCGTTCCGTTTCGGCCAGTACGGCGCCTTCCAGTTGTGGGCGATCGGCTTCGCGTTCTATCTGTACAAGGCGCTGGAACGCCGCAACGCCGACACGCCGGGTCTGCGTGTGTTGTCGCGCTTCGGCGACTTCAGCTTCTCGCTGTATCTGATCCATCTGCCGATCTTCGTGCTGCTGTCGTCGCTGCTGTTCCGCTCGTCGCTGCAGATGTCGATCTGGCCGTCGTTCGGCTACATGCTGGTGGCCGTGCCGGTCGCCTATGTGTTCTACCGGCTGGTCGAACTGCCGGCCATGAAGTGGTCCGCCAGTTTCAAACCGAAAGCCGCGCTGAAACAAGGTTGAAACGCAGGTTTCAAATCCAGGCTTCAAATCCAGGCTTGAAATCCACGCGATAAAAAAACGGAGCGAAGTCCCTGGGACTTTCGCTCCGTTGCGCTAACGGCGGGGACTGGCCAAGTCCCTGCCCCTACCCCGCACAAAGCCATTCACTCGCAACGCGCTCAGCCCGCCGCCACGCGCTTCAGAATCCGCTCGACGCCCTCGACATAAGTGGCGGTGCCGAACCGGCGCAGCGCCGTTTGATAGCCGTTGCTGACGAGCTTGTTGCGCAACGCGTCGTTCGATTGCAATTCGCTCAGCGCGTCGGCGAGACCTTGCGCATCGCCGGGCGTGCACAGCACGCCGTTCTCGTGGTCGTCGATGATCTCCAGCACGCCGCCCGCGCGAGCCGCCACCACCGGCCGCTGCGCCAGCATGCCTTCGACGATCACGCGGCCGAACGGCTCCGGCGTGATCGACGTGTGAACGACCGCGTCGACCGCGCACATGCAGGCCGGAATGTCGTGCTGGAAGCCGAGGAAATGCACGCGGTCGCCCAGCTTGTGCGCGGCGACGAACGCATGCAGTTCGATCTCGTACTGGTCCTCGCCGAACAGCGGCGCGCCCACCAGCACCGCGTGCATGCGCGGATTGAGGACCATCGCCTCGAGCAGCACGTGCTGGCCTTTCCAGCGCGCGAGACGGCTGAACGAGCCCACCAGGAAGGCGTCGCGCGGCAGGTTCAGGCGCTCGCGCAGCGCCGCTTGCGGCACCGTGCGCAACGCGTCGAACGGCGCGGCGGAAATGCCGTTGAACACCACGTCGACACGTTTTTCGTCGAATCGCGTCAGTTCGGTGAACGCTCGCGCCGAAGCGGCGGAATTGGCGATCACGTGCGTGAGACCGAGGCGCGCGCACCACTTGATGATCGCCAACTGCTTGCCGCCGAAATGCTCGGGGCTCACGATATCGCGCAGATGCCAGACCACCGGCCGCCTCGCCAGCTTGCCGGCAATCGCGCCGATCACCATCGCGCGCTGCGTGTTCGCGTAGATCACGTCGGCATTGCGCGCGCGTTTCGCGGTGGCGCGCACGAGCGAGAGCAGGCCCTTGAGCGCCTGGCCCTTCGGCAGCGAGCCGCCTTGCTTGCGAACGTGGCGCAAGGCGCCGGCGTCCAGCACATCGACGCTCACGCCGGCCCTGGCCAATGCGGTGTGAAACGGGCCGTCGTCGAACAGCACGACCTCGATGCGCGAGCGCAGCGCCTTGACGATTTCCAGCAGCGACAGCTCGGCGCCGCCCAGCACGCCGCTCTGATCGACGGCGAGAATGCGCGGCGCGTCGGCGCCCGCTTCGGCCTTGTAGGGCACGTAAGGCGGCAGCGTGGCCGAACGCAACGCCGGCACCGAAGCGCGCACATGCGCGAAGAAGCGCTCGCGAAAATTCGCGGCGGAAAACTGCTCCGCGTTCGCGCGGCAATCCACCGGCGAAAAACGCTTCACGTGCTCGTCGAAACGCTCGACCGCGGCGATGATCGACTCGGCGTTCTGGTCGTCGAAGAACATGCCGGTCGGCCGCGGCTCGGACAGATCGCGCACGGTTTCGAGCGCGCCGCCCTTGCCGTAGGCGATCACCGGCGTGCCGCATGCCTGCGCCTCGACCACCGAAATGCCGAAGTCCTCCTCGGCGGCGAAGACGAAAGCCTTCGCGCGGCTCATCTTCTCCTTCAACACCTTGAACGGCTGATAGCCCAGGATCTCGACGTTCGGCCCCGCCTTCGCGCGGATCTTCTGCATGTCGGGGCCGTCGCCGATCACCACGAGCTTGCGCTCGGGCATCCGCGCGAACGCCTCGACGATCAGATCGATCTTCTTGTACGGCACCATCCGCGAGGCCGTGAGATAAAAATCGTCCTTGTCGGTGCACAGCGAAAACGCCTCGACGTCGACCGGCGGAAAGATCACCTGCGCCTCGCGCTGATAGACCTTCTTGATGCGCCGCGCGATGAACTCCGAGTTCGCCACGAATCCATCCACCGAATTCGAGGTGCGGATATCCCAGTTGCGGATGTAGTGCAGAATCAGCCGCGCCATCGCCGACTTGGGGCCGTTGGTGAGCTTCGACTGCTGCAGGTACTGATGCTGCAAATCCCACGCGTAGCGGATCGGCGAATGCACGTAGCTGATGTGCACCTGGTCCGGGCCGGTGAGAATGCCCTTGGCGACCGCGTGGCTGCTCGAAATCACCACGTCGTAGGCCGACACGTCGAGCTGTTCGATCGCGAGCGGCATCAGCGGCAGATACGTGCGGTACTTGGTGCGCGCGAGCGGCAGCGTCTGGATGAACGAAGTCGTCACCGGCTTGCCGCGCAGAAAGCTGCGGTCGTCGAGAAAATCGACGAGGCTGAACAGGTCCGCGTCGGGAAAGCACGCGACGATCTGCTCCAGCACCTTCTCCGCGCCCGCGTACGTGACGAGCCAGTCATGCACGATCGCGACGCGCACCGTCTTGTCGCCGCGCAACGCGCTGCGGCGCGACTGCGTCTCAGCGCCGGGAACGGTGGTGAGTTCGGCCAGTGCGCTGCGCGTCGCGGGTTGCAGCACGGCTTCTTCAAGGATGTCCTGGTTCATGCGCTTTTCCTCAAATTCAGTCGCAACAGCAGTGAACGCGCAAGATCGCGCAAGGCGGGTGTCATCGTGATCGACCAGGCGACGTTGGCCGCCACCATCAATGCACCGGCGACGATCGCCATTGCGAGACCCGGCAGGAAGCCGGCAAGCCAGAGGCTCGCCAGCAGGAAAGCGAGGTGGGCGAGCATGTCGAGCGCGATCTGCCGCGCGTGAATCGCGGACAGACGCAGCAGCACCGCGTAGTCGAACAGCGCCCGGCCGGCCACGGCGAACGCCGCGCCGGTCAAACCGAAATGCGTGATGCCGAACCACAATGCCCCTGCAAACAAGGGCAATTCGAACAAGCCGACGCGCGCGGCGGTGGCCGGATGGACCTGCGACTGGATCAGAATGCGCGTGACGTTCGCCTGACCGACGAGCCACACGGCGACGATCATCACGCGGCCCACCGGCGCGGCGACGGTGGCGATTTCATTGCCGACCCATAGATGCAGGAACGGTTCGAGCACCAGCATCGCGACCAGCGCGACCGGCGTGAACACGCCGTTGAGAAATTCGAGCGACTGCCGCGTGATGGTGTCGGCGTCGGCGCGGCTCACCGCCGAAAGGCGCGGAAACAGCGTACGCACCATCGCCGTCGGCACGATGTTCAGACGCGTGACGAGGTTTTGCGGCACCGTGTAGTACGTGACGAAGCGCGCGCCCAGACTCGTGCCGAGCATCACGCGGTCGAGCGATTCGGCGATCATGTTGGTGACGCTCGCGATCAGCATCCAGCCGCCGAAGTTGAAGAGCCCCTTCGCGACGCCCAGTTGCGGCGGCAGGATGCTGCGGATTTCCAGCACCTTCAGCGCGGAGCGGCCCAGCAGGAGCGCCGCGAGAATGCGCGCGAACACCGCGGCGGCCAGCACGTTCTGCAAGGTCGCGCCCAGCCACAGCGCGGCGCCGAGCGGCAGCAACTGGAACAGAAACGTGCCGATGGTCTGATTGGTGTTGTAGACGCCGAAACGCTCGGCGCCGTTGATCGCGCCCGCGAACACCCACGACACGTTGGCGATCGGAATCGCCACCGCGAGCCACGGCAGCGCCATATACACCTCGTGCTGCAACTCCGGCGACACCTTGGTGAAATACGCGGTGTACAGAAACGCGCCGAAGTAAATCATCAGCCCGCCGATCACGCCGGTCGCGAGATTGAGCCACGTCGCGCTCCAGAACACGCGCGCGCTCTCGGTCTTGTCGCCGGACGCGCGCGCCTTCGAGATGTGGTTCTGCGCGGCCATGCTCATGCCGAGATCCAGAATCCCGAAGTAGCCGATCAGGGTCCACACGAGACTGATCACGCCGTAGCGCTCGACGCCGAGCAGCCTGATATACGACGGCACGGTCACGAGCGAGACGAAGGTGGGCAGCACCAACCCGAAAAAATTGATCGCTACGTTCTTGAGAATGCCTTTGTCCATCGGATGCCCTGGGGTTGAATACGGTTGACTGCCTGTTGTTCTGTGCGCTTCCATCAAGGTTTCCAGGGTACATCATCACTTTGCCGCGCGCGTCTTCCTCGACGAACACGAGGTACTCGCCGTTGCTTCGCTTCGCGGCGCTGATGCCGTTGGGCACGTCGACCCAGCCCGACGCGCGGCCCACTTCCGGGCCCGGCCGGATCACGCCGAGTTCCTTGCCGCTGCCCTTGTCCCACACGTGCACCGCGCCGGCCGGCTCCACGCCGAACACGTATTGCCCCTCGACGGTGAGCCCGATGATCGTGGCGATGGGCTTGCTCTGCGTGGTCCAGGGCAGCGTGATCGAATAGCGCTGCACGGGGTTGCCGCTCGACCATTTGTCGTAGCGCACCAGCACGCGGCCCACTTCCTTCCAGAAGCCGCGATCGGTCGGCGTGTCGGCCGTATAGCCGGCCACGTACATCGTGTCGGTGTCGGGTTCGTAGATCGCGCGGTGCAGTTCGGTGAAGGGCTTGGGCACCGGGTATTGCGTCAGGTCCGAATACGAGTAGACGGGGTTGCCCTTCGCATCGAGTCCGCCGAAGCGGAAGCGATAGATGCCCTTGGTGTCGCGCGTGCGCCAGATGTCGCCCGCGCTATCGACCCACCAGCCCCAGCCGCCCGCGAGCTTGGTGCCGCTCGTGTTCGGCGTGAATTCGTCGGTATTGAATTTGCCGTCGCCGTTCGCGTCGCGCCAGATCCAGTCGCCGCCCGGCGGCGCGTTCGGCACCTTGGCCACCGCGCGCTCGCGCCCGGCGATGAAGCCCGAGGGCGCGGCCACCTCGCCGTCGCGCTGCGGATCGAAGCGGTAGATCTTCAGGTGATCCGCGTACATGTCGGTGAGATACAGGAAGGTCTTGCCCTTGAGCTTGCGGGCGATCGGCAGCCCCGGATATTGGTCGGTGTGAAACACGGGGTCGTCGGGATACTTGAAGCGGTTCGACAGGAAGCCCACGTATTTCCAGTCCTGCCCCGCGGGCTTCGAGAGATCGAGTTCGAAGCGCTTGTTGCCGGTGTAGACGCTGTCGGGCCGAGCCGGATCGATCCATGCGCCGTCGACGAACAGCAGCCCTTGCACCTGCCAGTTCTGCCGGCCGTCCGGCGCATAGCTTTCGAGCGTGGCGCCGAGGCCCGCGCCGATCGGCTCATAGCGCGGACCGATGCCGTTGGTCGACACATACACGTTGCCGCGCGCATCCACGCCCACGCCGGTCAGCCCGTTGAAACGCCGGGGTCCCGGCCTGCCCGCCACGCCGCTAAAAATACCGCCGCGCTCGCCGAGCGAGCCCGACTCCGCATAGCGGCCATTGCTCCTGCTGAAGAACAGCACCTGCTGACGCGGACCGTTGTCGGCGATCAGGATGCGACCTTGCGCGTCCACCGCGATATCGACGGCGAGCGTGTCCGCGGGCAGCGTGAAGTTTTCGTCGATGCGCTTGCCCGCGACCGTGTAGTGCTCGACGTGCGGCGCCGGGTCGTTGCGCGTGCCGGCCAGCACCCACAGCGTGCCGTCGGGCGCCAGCGCGAGACGGCCCGGCTCGTGCACGGTCCAGGTGGTTTTCTGTTGCATCGATTCGGCGTCGTAGACCTCGATGCGATCGCGCGCCGTGTTGGCCGCGAACAGCGTGGTGTCGTTCGCCGCGAGGCCGCCGATTTCGGCGCTCGTGCCGGTGGGCACTTCGTTCATCATCAGGAAGCCCGCGGCGAGCTGCGCATGCGGGTCGCCGCTTTTGGCGGCCGGCTGAAACGGCGCGGCGCGCTTCGGATCGGCGATCAGCCGGCGCGAGATGCCGAACCATTGCTTGCCCTTCTGCGGCCATACGCCCTGCTCGACGAGCCGCCCCTTCTCGTTGCCGACCGCGATCGCCACGAACGCGTATTGGCGATTCAGCGCGATCGCGTTGCCGCCGCTATTGCCCCAGCCGTGCGTGCCGCCCGCGAAGCCGAGCATCTTGCCGTCCTGGTAGACGCTGGCTTCCGCGCCGCTCTCGTCCCACGGCGCGTTCGTATAGACCTTGCCATCGGGCGCGACCGCGATCGCGGTGATATTGATTTGCGCCCACGTGCCCTCGCCGAAACCGAACGTGTTGCCGATCCATGAGGTTTTCGCGTTCAACGCGGTTTCCGCGCGAGCCGTGACGCCGACCGATCCCGCGACCAGTCCCGCCGCACATGCCAGCACGGCACACCAGCTTTTGAACGCGAAACGGGGCAAAGTATTTTCTCCAATCAGCGGCGCGCCGCGCTCAGGCAAACGACCCGCGCGGATAAAAAAATCCGGTGAGGTCACGGTAAGAACGCTTGCGAACGAATACGAACGGGTACAAAAAAGCCAGAAGCAACACAAGAACATCAGACCGGTTCGCGCAGGACACGAGGCCGGGTAACGACGGCGAGGCGGCATGCAGGCAACGGGAAGCGGCGGCGCCGCGGGCTCGCGAGCGGGACAACCGGGTGCGGCCCACGCGCCGTCCTTGGCCACCCAATTCACACGGCTCACATTACGCGGAAAAAACACCGCGACGAAAATCGAAAATAATTCAAAAATATTCGCCGCTTTAAGCGCAATGAAAGAAACTGATTTAAAAATCGATTAAAACGGAATGGACGCCGGGCTGGCCGGCGCGAGGCCGTTGCAGCCAAGCTTACCGACCCGGCCAGGCTCACGGCGCAGTTCTTACGCGTCGCGTCACGCCTTCGGCACAAGCATGAAAACTCATTGGAAATGAATAACGAAACACCCTGTTGCAATCTGATTCATTTATCCAATTCATTCCCGTTTTTTCACGATTTTCTTTTGCCTAGAATCGATTGCACTTCCGTTGCGACGCGAAGCGAGCGCGCCTGTGGTTGCCGAACGCGCGTTGCTTCGCCCGGCCCATCCGCTTCACACCATGGACGGTTCATGACTGCCAGCGCCCTGCCCTTAGCGCCTTCCCACTCCCGCCGCATCGTGCAGCTCGACGGCTTGCGCGCGATCGCCGTGCTCGCGGTGTTCGCGCAGCACGCGCTCAAGGCGCCACTGTGGATGGGCGTCGATCTGTTCTTCGTGCTGAGCGGCTTTCTGATTACCGGCATCCTGCTCGAACGCAAGTCGCGCGAGCAGTCGTATTTCGCTTACTTCTACGCGCGCCGCGCGCGGCGCATCCTGCCGCCGTATCTGCTGCTGATGGTGGTGTCGTCGCTGCTGTTCGGTCTCGGCTGGGCGCAGCACTGGCAGTGGTACGCGTTCTTCGCGACGAATATCGGCGACGCGCTCAACCAGAGCGGCCACGACAGCCTGAACGTGCTGTGGTCGCTCGCCGTCGAGGAGCAGTTTTATATTTTCTGGCCGTTCGTGATCCTGCTCGTGCCCGAGCGCGTGCTCGGCTACGTCGCGGCCGCGTTGATCCTGCTCGTGCCGGTGCTGCGCGCGGTCGCCACGCCCTGGTTCGATTCGTTCTGGCCGATCTATTACCTGACGCCGTTTCGCATGGACCTGCTCGCGGCCGGCGCGCTGCTCGCGGTCGCCGTGCGGCGCGATCGCGACGCGCTCGAACCGTTCAAGGGCGTCGCGGTGCTCGGCGTATTCGCCGCGCTCGCCGTGCTGGCGTGGCTGCATCTGCATTACCCGCGTTTTCGCGCGGCCAATACGCCGCTCTCCAACGCGGGGCTCTACAGCGTTTCGTTGGTGCTTTGCACGTCCGTCGTGGTCATCGCCCTGCAAAGCAAGGGCATCGTCAAGCGGCTGCTGTGCAATCCGGTGCTGGTCTATATCGGCACCATCAGCTACACGGTTTATCTGATTCACCTGAGCGTGCTGTACGCGCTGTGGCCGCTGCATCTGAACCGCTACATGACCGCGGCGCTCGCGCTCGCGATCACGCTCGCCTACGCGAGCATCACGTGGTTCGCGTTCGAGAAGCGGCTGATTTTCGGCGCGGGCGGCAAAGCGGCGCAAGCGCCGGTGCCGGGCGCGGGCGTCACGTGGGCGGCGCCGCAAGCGCCGGCCACGGGCCGTGGCGGGGCCGCGTCGCAAGCGCCGCGCAGCCGTGCATGAGGCGCGGCGGATGGCGCAGAGCGAGCTTGACGACTACCGCGGCGCTGGCTTCGCTCGCGCTGCTGTCGTTCGCGCTGCTTTCGTTGCCGGCCGGCGCGCATGCGGCCAGCGTGGACGCAAGCCAGGCGAAGCCGATGAATTTGACGCAAACCCAGGCGACGCAAATCCGGGCCACGCAAATTCAGCCGACGCAGGCGCGTGCAAAACCGGCCCAGGTGCTGATCGACGCCTATGGCGATTCGACCACGCTCGGCATCACATGCAGCGACGGTCATTGCGGCCCGCAGGCGCAAAACGCCGTGGCTTTTTTGCAGGATGAATTGCAGGCGCGGCACGGCGAACGCGTGCGCGTCACGAACTACGGCGTGGGCGGCACGATGGCGACGCAACTGCGCGACGGCACCGGCAACCGCCGCGCCGGCCCGAGCGCCGGGCTGCCGTGGCAGGAGCGGCTTGCCGCCTCGCCCGCGCAGATCGTGCTGATCAATTACGGCATCAACGAAGTCATGCAGAACCAGACGCCCGAGGCGTTCTACGCGGCCGAAACGGCGCTCGTGAAAACCGCCCGCGCGCTCGGCAAGGAGCCGGTTCTGCAGACCTCGAATCCGATGCCCGACGGCCGGCTCAACGCGCGGCTCGCCGCGATGGTGGCGATGACGCGCCGCGTGGCCGCCGAACAGCAGGTGCCGCTCGTCGACCAGTTTGCCTACATCAGCAATTTGCCCGACTGGAAGACGCTGATGTCCGACGGCGCGCATCCGAAGCCGGGCTTGTACCGGCTCAAGGCCGAGGAAGATTTTCAAATCGTCGATCCGCTGGTGCGGCGACTGCTGGACGGCGCGCTTTGAAGCTTTTTTCGGGTGCGCCTGGGGTGCGCCTTGTGAGCGGCTCGCGAAGCGTGCTTCCGACAGGCGCTTTTCGAGTATTGCCGCGGGGTGTGCCGCTTGATGTGCCAATGACCGTGCCGCTGTGTTCGTCGACAAAAATGTGCCAATGACATGCGCCGTAGCCGGCGCGACTGCTTCTTCTCTTTCTCTTTTACCAATATCGAAGGCAAGCTATGAGCCAACCACGCAAAGCGATCATCACCGGCGTATCCGGACAGGACGGCGCCTATCTGACCAAACTGCTGCTCGACAAGGGCTATCACGTGACCGGCACGTACCGGCGCACCAGTTCCGTCAACTTCTGGCGCATGCGTGAGCTCGGCGTGCTCGATCATCCGAATCTGCGTCTGGTCGAACACGATCTGACCGACCTCGGCTCCACGCTGCGCCTGCTCGAAGGCGCGCAGGCCGACGAACTCTATAACCTCGCCGCGCAAAGCTTCGTGGGCGTCTCGTTCGACCAGCCTGTGACCACCGCCGAAGTGACCGGCATCGGCGCGCTGAATCTGCTGGAAGGCATCCGCATTCTGAATCCGAAGACCCGTTACTACCAGGCGTCGACCTCGGAAATGTTCGGCCTCGTGCAAGCGGTGCCGCAACGCGAGGACACGCCCTTCTATCCGCGCAGCCCGTATGGCGTGGCCAAGCTGTTCGCGCACTGGTCGACCATCAACTACCGCGAGTCGTATGGCCTCTTCGCGAGCAGCGGGATTCTGTTCAATCACGAATCGCCGCTACGTGGCCGCGAATTCGTCACGCGCAAGATCACCGACACCGTCGCGAAGATCAAGCTCGGCAAGCAGGACGTGCTGGAACTCGGCAACCTGAGCGCGAAGCGCGACTGGGGTTTCGCGCTCGAATACGTCGAAGGCATGTGGCGCATGCTGCAAGCCGATGAACCGGATACCTTCGTGCTCGCCACCGGCCGCACCGAAACGGTCCGCGACTTCGTGCTCATGGCGTTTGCCGCGGCGGGTTATCAGATCGAGTGGTCGGGCAAGGAGGAACGCGAGATCGGTATCGACGTCGCCACCGGCAAGACCCTGGTGCGCGTGAATCCGAAGTTCTACCGTCCGGCCGAAGTGGATCTGCTGATCGGCTGCGCCGACAAGGCGCATGAGAAGCTCGGCTGGAAGCCGGAAACCACGCTCGAACAGCTATGCCACATGATGGTTCATGCGGATATCGGGCGCAACGAGCATCACGAGACGTTCTAAGCGACGAGTGGGCATTCGCCACGGCTGCGACTTCGGTGTGGGGACCCGAAAGCCAGGCAGGCCGTGGCGCACCGGCTTGCGAATGCCTCAACTAAGCTGAATAACGACAAATGACGGGGTATTTTAGCTGGATTACGACAAAATACCTCGTTGAACCAGGCTAATTTAGCTAAATAACGACACGCCCGTCTCTTGCCGACATACCCGTCTTTAGCCAGAAAACGACAAATGCACTAAAATAAAAGCTGGTTAACGACAAACGCTGGCCCAAATGGCTCGCTCTTTAGCGGAAAAACGACAGGCAGACGAAATTCTTTTCGCGATCGGTGACGCGAGTGCAGATCGCCATCTTCAGCGACGCGCCAAGGAAGGTCAGCTAATTCGCGTCGGGTCTGGCATCTACGTCCAACACGGCACCGCCGAGGAAGTGGAAGGCCGGATTCGCCGGAACTGGCAGAAGATTGCGGCGTACGCGGTACCGGGCGCCGTCGTCTCGCACCTGAGCGCGTTTGCGGGGGGCATCACGCCGTCCCATGAAGTGGTGCTGTCCCATCCAACGCGATTTAACCGGCGCATCCGCTATCCCGGCCTCACCTTGGTCTTGATGAAAGGACCGGGCCCGCAACCTGGTGATCTTCGGCTCGGTTCGCTCGACCTGTATTGGGCCTCGCAGGAACGCGCGCTTCTTGAGAACCTGGGTCGAAGTTCCGCTACGACCCGCGCTACCCGCGACCAGGTCGAAGAACGCCTCGTCACCTGCCTGAACGCAAATAAAGAGGCTGGACTTAACCAGATTCGGGATCGTGCTCGCGAACTTGCCGAGCCGCTCGGAGCCCAGACCCATTACGAAGTTCTCAACGGACTGATCGGCGCTCTGCTGAGCACCCATTCAAAAGGCGTACTCAAAACAAAGGCTGGCCTGGCGATTGCGCAAGGCACGCCCATCGACATGGCGCGCGTCGAACTCTTCAACACGCTTGCGACGGCGCTACGGACAACAGTGCTGCCGGATCTTGCAGACGTTGCTGGTCAAGGCAGTAGCCGCATCCATTTTGCATTCGTCGAATCGTATTTTTCCAACTATGTCGAGGGCACGCGATTCTCAGTGGAGGAGGCAGAGAGCATCGTCTTGCGCAATCAGATCGTCGCGCAGCGTCCCAAGGATTCACACGACATCCTGGGCGTATTCAATCTTGCCTATCAGACCGAGACCCGCGCAATAGTGCCACCTGTCGGCGACGACTTCGTGGATGTGCTCCAGGAACGCCATCGAATCATGCTCGAGCGCAGACCGGAAGTTAATCCAGGGCACCTTAAGCTCGATGCAAACTACGCCGGCACGACTGAGTTTGTTCAACCTTCGCATGTGCGCGGGACGCTTGCCGAAGGATCGCGCCTTGCCCTGGCGATTCCTGAAGGCATGGCAAGGGCGATTTATTACCTGTTCCTCATCGCCGAGGTGCATCCATTTGCCGATGGCAATGGGCGGCTCTCAAGACTGGTGATGAACGCCGAGCTATCCAGGTCTGGGCACTCCCGAATCATTATTCCCACACTCTTTCACCCGCAGTTTGTGGACTGTCTTCGGGCGCTCACCCAGAATGGGCGGCCAGAGCCGCTCATCAACGCACTATCGCGCGTGGCAATCTGGTGCGCGGCATTCGACTATAAGGACCTTGCAACGCTCGTATCAGCAATGAGGCGCGCGAATGCGTTCGAAGAGTCTCCTGCGGAATTCCGATTGCTGAACGCCGACGGTAGCCGAGCCACATAAGCGCACCGAGCCCACTTCGCTCAATGCACCCCACCCGCCGCGATCGCCTCGCCATACACCGCGGCGACCCGCTTCGCGATCACCGAGTTATCGAAGTTCTCACGCGCGTAGCGGCGGCACGCATCCGAATCCGGCATCTTCAGCGAGCCGTTCAACGCGCCCGCCAGGCCTTCGGCGATTGCCTTCGCACCCGTCTCCGGCAGCACCAGGTTCGGCGACAGACCCGCCACCGCTTCCGGCAAACCGCCCACCGGGGTCACCAATACCGGCGTGCCCGACGCCAGCGATTCGACGGTGATCAGCCCAAAGCCTTCCAGCGCCACGGTCGGCACCACGCTGATATTCGCCGCGCGGTACAGCGCCGCCAGATGCTGATCGGGCACGAAGCCCAGCAGCTTGACGTTGTTCTCCAGCCCAGCCTCGCTGATGCGCGCCTGCAACTCGCCTTCGAGCCGCCCCTTGCCCGCGATCAACAGCAGCACGTCGGGCTCGCTGCGCTTGAGCAGCTTCACCGCGTCGATCAGATCCTCCAGACCCATGCGGCGCACCAGACGCCGCACCGCCAGCACGATCGGCCGGTCTTGCGGCAATTGCAGTTTGAGGCGCGCCTCGGCCGGCGTGATCGGCAGATTGAACTGCTCGACGTCGACGCAGCCGGGCACCACGCGCACCCGATCCGGCGCGATGCGATAGCGCGAAGTCAGAATCTTGCCGAACGCCTCGGACAGCACGATCAGCCGCGACGAGCGCGCATACACCGATTGCTCCAGATAGCGCTTCGCGCGCTGGCCGAGCGAATCGGCGCCTTCCACATGACTCTCGTCGGCCCACGGTCCCTGGAAATGCGAGACCTGCGGAATGCCGCGCGTCACGTCGAGCCCCGGAAACGTGTACAGCGCGAAGTGCGACGAGATCACGTCGGGCCGCGACCGGCTGATTTCCTGACGCAGCGCGCGGCGCGCGGCCATCAGCCGCAGCGGCAGCGATTGCGCGGCGGAGCCGAAGCCGTTGATCGCGCCGCCGGTGTCCGCGGCCACCTTGGGCGAGCCGGCCACCACGCCGCGCACCGCGACGCCCGCGCCCGGCAGCGCGCCGACCAGCGAGTAGTACATGCGGTCGAGGCCGCCCGCGCGCTCGGGGAACCAGTGCATCCCGATCTGCAGCGATTTGATTGAGCTCGTCGTCATGGTTGTTGCCCCTGTGCGTTCTGTGAGTTGTGTGAGTCAAGCGATGCGGCGCGCGATCGTGCAAGCGAGGTCCGCGCGATCATTCGGCGCTCTTCTGTCCGGCCAGCGTGTTCAGCGTCAACGCGTCGGTCTTGGCGACCACTGCCGCTTCCGCGTCGCTGCGCCGGCGGTTTTTCTGCTGCCCTTCCAGTTGCCGGTACAGCGCGATGTATTGCGCGGCCATCCGGGCCCAGCCGAAGCCGGTGGCGAGTTCGTTGGCGGCGACACCCATCGCGCGCCGCGCGCCGTCGTTGTCGGCGAGACGCGCGACCGCGCCGGCCAGCGCCTTGGGATCGTCCGGGTCGTCGAGCACGATGCCGCATTCCGGCGTGATGATCTCGGCGCCGCCCGCCGTGCGCGCGGTGACGACCGGCAGACCCGCCGCCATCGCCTCGAGCAGCGACAGGCTCATCGCTTCATAGCGCGAGGGAAACACGAAGGCGTCGACCGAATGCATCAGCACCGGCATCTCCTTCACGAGCCCCAGAAAATGCACGCGATGCGCGATGCCGAGCGCCTTCGCTTCTTCAGGATAGGGACTGCCCGGCAGAAAACCGGCCACCGCCATCTGCACGTGCCCGGGCAGATGCTTGAGCGCGGCGAGCACCGTGCCGAGGTTCTTGCGCGGCGTGCGCAAGTCGCCGACGAACAGCAGCAGGAACGCGTCCTTCGGCAAGCCGAATTTCTCGCGGTCGCCGGTGGCTGCGGCGAAGCCTTGCGTGTCGACGCCGTTGTAGATCACATCGACGCGGTTATCCGGCGTGAGGCCGATCGCGCGAATCTCGTCGGCGACCTTCTGCGACACCGCCGTGATGACCTTCGAGCGGCGGTAGGCCCAGCGTTCGAGCAGCGCGTTGCAGCGCGTATAGATCGACTGGTACGCGGACCACACGCCCTTGGTGAGCCCGAACGGATAGTACTTGCTGCCGAACCAGCCGCTATGCACGAAGTGCGAGGTGTTGACGTCGGCGGGCATCCACGTGATGAAGCCGTTCACGTGCAGCACGTCGTATTCGCTGCGATGCGCGCGTAGCCACATCGCGCTCTTGAACGCGAACACCTGCTGGCGCAGCAGATTGGTGGGCCACCAGCGGCCGATTTTCATCGGCACCCAGCGGACGTTGGGGTGGGCGAGCAGATCGGGCGCGACGTGCGAGGCGACCAGCGTGACGCCGATGTTCTCGTCGAGCGCGGCGCGCGCAATCTCGTGGTTGACGCGCCCCTGGCCGTCGTTATGGCGCACGACGTGCGTGACAATGGCGACTCTCACTCAGTGCCTCCGTGGACAAATAGCGTGCGTCTGCGGTTCATTTTTTCGTAGTGCACCGCAGAAAGGATCGAAAAAACACTCATGAAAAGCAGCAGTCCGCCTGTGCCGACCAGCGAATTGGTGAACACCAGCATCGCGAAGGTCGCGAGACTCAGGCTCAGGCAGGCGGACACGAACTTGTCGTTGCGCATCCTGAACGACGCGAGCACCGCGCGCACCACCAGCCAGACGATGCCGGACATGTACAGCAGCGTGCCGGGCCAGCCGAGCACGAACGGAATGTTCATCACGCCGCTGTCGAAGTTGCCGTACTGGCCGAGCTGGCCGCCGTCGTTCGAGAGCTTGGTGGAGGTGCCGGTCGCGCCCATGCCCTCGCCGGCCACGTCGGTAAACGCGGTTTTCGCGAAGGTCGCGTAGAACTCGTTACGCGCGGCGTAGCTCTGGTCGTCGTTCAGGTTGACGATGGTGGAGAGCCGCGCCTGCATCCGCTCGGCCACCGGACCGACCGCGAGCAACGGCACGCACAGGCCCGCGAGCAGCACCGCGCTCGCGATGATGCGCACGCGCACCTTGTTGTTCGACTTGACCAGTTGAATCAGGAGCGCGACGATCCAGCCGCCCCACGTCGAACGCACGAGGCTCAGCGCGAACGAGAAGAAGCCGAGCGCCGCGGCGATCCAGCGCACGCGGTGCGTGGCCGCCATCACGAAGACCATCGCGCCCATCATCGCGAACGCGAACGGGCCCGACGAATTCATCGTGCTGAACACGCGCACGCCCATCGGCACGGCGTCGCCTTGCGAGTTCATCTGCGAGCCGAGCATCCACAGCGCGTCCCACTGCGGCATGATGAAGAACTGGATCAGCCCGTAGCCGCCCATCACCAGCATGCCCCAGATGAAGGTATTGACGATGGTGTCGCGGTACTGCGGATACTGGCGCGTGTGCGCCATGATGTGAAAGCCGATCAGGATCGGATAGAGCCAGTTCGCGAGGTCGTAGGTGGCGGCGAGCGGCCCGCTCGACATCACGCCGATCATGAACGCGTAGGCGAGCCCGAGCAGCACCAGCAGCACCGGCAAGCCGCGCCGCTGCGACAGCAGCCGGTAGTAGCGCAGCAACGAGAACGCGCTGATCATCGTCACCGCGAGCGGCGCGACCTGGATCAGACTGGTCGGCGTGAACGAGCCCTTGGACCAGTCGGCGAGACGCCGCACTTCCGGGCTCAGGAACCACAGCCACCACATGAAGCCGATGTAGCGCGCCGGATTCCTGAAATACAGCCACAGGCCCGTGAGGATCGCGAGCAGCGGAAACGCGAGCGTGAGCACCGTGCCCTGACGCGCGCCGATCATGAGCGCCGTGATCAGCCACAGCAGCGCCTCCGGCATCCACTCCTTGCGGCCGTTGGAGACGGCTCGCGGTGCGCCGTCGGCGCCGGCTCGCGTGATCGTCGACATCGTTTAGAAGCCTCCGCGCGATTCGCGCGCGCGCTGTCCGGCGGAACCGCTTGCGCCTGCGCCCGCGCCCGCACCCGCCATGCGCCCGCGCAACGCCGCGCGCGCCCGCAGCATGTCCTGCGTGATCCGCACGTGCTGCATCGCGTAGCTTTGGGTGGTCAGATCGCGCGACAGCAAACCGGCCGCCGCCGCCTGGGCCTGCTGCAACGCTTCGGCCGGCGACGCGACGAGCCGGTCCACCGCTTCGCGCAGTGCCTGCGGATTGAACGGCGGGATATACGCGGCCTCGCCCGCCGGGAAATAATCTTGCAACGCGCCGACGTTGGTGACCACCATCGGCTTGCCGACGGCGGCCGCCTCCAGCATCACGGTGATGCCCGACGCGTGCGTATTGGGCCGCAACGGCACGACGATCACGTCGGCCCAGTCGTACAGTTCGTGTTGCTTTTTGATGCCCGAGAACAGCGCGATCTCGACGTTCGGCGCGCGCAGCGAGGCGGGAATCCGGCGGCGCGTCGCGAGTTTCACCGTGTAGCGGTCGTCGTTGCCGAGCGCCTTGATGAGCGTCTCCCAATCGCGGTCGCGGTCGTTGCCGATCGCGGCGATGCGCAGCGGCGTGTGCGGCTTCCACTCGCTCGGCGCGCGCACCGGAAAGTCCTGCGTATTCAGGCCGTAGAGCAGCGGCTTCGCATCGCGGTCGAAATAGCGCCGGCACAGCTCGGCGTTTTCGCTGGCGAGCGTGGTCAACTGATCGGCGCGCGTCATCAGCTTGCGATACAGCCAGCTACGCAGCATCCCGTACGAAGGCCACTTGTCGAGCAGCCACACGCTTTGCGCGAGCAGCAAGGGAGAGGACTCGGCGCCCGCCTTGCGGCCGGAGAGCAGCAGCATCAGCGCGGCGGAGAGCCATTCCTGTTCGGTGTGCGTCCAGATCACGTCGGCGCGCAGCATGTCGGCGCGGTTGCGCCACGTGTGGATGAAGTCGAAGCCGAGCGCCGCCTTCAGCGCGCGGCGCAAAAGGCGCGCGGCCTTGCCTTCGCGCGCGTCCTGCGAATAGGTCAGCGCGAACGCGTCGGATTCCGCGTGGTGATAGCCATACAGGCAGCCGATGTTGTCGCCCGGTCGATAAAAACGCGGGTCGGCGCCATAAAACAGGTGAACGTGAACTTTCGTACTCATGCAGTCACTCCGGTCTGCCGGTGGAAAGGGGCATCGCCGCGCGCGTGCCCGCGCGCCGGCCGATGCACGAACGTGCCGGACATGTCGCTGGTTTCGCTCACGCGGCGCGTGACAGCGCGCGGCGCGCCTCGTGCGCGCCGGTGCGCACCGCCCGCCAGCGCGACAGCTTCAGGGCCGCCTGCCTCGACACGAGTGCGAGCGCCGCGTGGGTGAGTCCCGGATAGACCCGCGTGCCGACCAGCGTCCACCACCACCACGCGGTTTCGCGGCGCAGCGGCGGCAACTGGTCGCGCAGGATCAGATGGAAGTTGAAGGCGGCGTTGCGCAACGCGGTCATGGTCTGCGCGTCGCGCCGGTCGTCGTCGAAACGTTCGGCGGGGAAGTGATCGACCGCCACGCGCGGGTCGTACATCAGCTTCCAGCCGGCGTTCTTCACGGCGAGGCTGAAGGCCATGTCGTTGTGGACCTGCGCGCCGGCGCCGCGCAAACGCGCGTCGAAGCGGATGGCGCGCACCGCATCGCGCCGGTAGCTCATGTTGGCGCCCTTCAGGATGTCGACTTCGCGCGCGCCGCCCACGCCGAGATGATGATTGCCGATGATCTTGCCGTGCGCGGTGACCTTGCCCACCAGCGGGCGCTGGCCGTCGAGCACGCGGCCTTTTTCATGCACCCAGTCGCGTCCGCCGAGCGCGCCGAGGCGCGCATCGTTTTCGAACGCGGCCGCGATGCGTTCGACCCAGTCGGCGTGCGGCGCGGCGTCGTCGTCGGTGATCGCGATCACGTCGCCCGTGGCGGCGTCC
>Ga0207713_1000941_pt1 | contig 26155 bp, 28 predicted proteins | sample KBSS64metaG_FD_184404 | JGI IMG/M metagenome (GOLD analysis project Ga0207713, IMG submission 184404) | Switchgrass rhizosphere microbial communities from Kellogg Biological Station, Michigan, USA - KBS S6-4 metaG (SPAdes) (version 2) | ecosystem: Host-associated > Plants > Roots > Rhizosphere >... | reverse complement strand
GCACGGCGTTGGCGGCCGGTGGCCCCTGGCACGACAGGGTTGGCATCCACGTTCGATCTTGCGACCGGGCTGGCGAAGAACGGGAAACGACGCCAATCTCGGCCCTGGTTACGAGCGAAGCGCCGGCGGTTAGGGCTCGCAGCTGGCCGCCGGTCTACAAGACTTCGCAAGGGTTGGTGTCCCCGTCGGGACGGACCGACCGCCTGGTGCGGGTTGGTAGTGCCGACGTCTCGATCGCCTCCACACCCGCCGTGTGCTGGAGCTTATAACCGAATTGGCACTAAATGTCAAGCGCAATCGTCGTCCCGGACTTGATCCGGGACCGGTTGCGCCATGTCGCCGACGTCCTAGCTTCGCAGACGAACCCGGGTCGACGCGGGCCCGCAAAGAAAAAGGCCGGGAGGATCGCTCCCCCCGGCCTCTTTTTCGTCGGTTTGGCTGAGTGGCCGGACTTAGAAGTCCATGCCGCCCATGCCGCCCATGCCGCCACCCATCGGGGGCATCGCGGGCTTGTCTTCGGGCTTCTCGCTGATCGCCGCTTCGGTGGTGATCAGCAGGCCGGCGACCGAGGCGGCGTCCTGCAGGGCAGTGCGCACGACCTTGGTCGGGTCGATCACGCCGGCCGCCACGAGGTTCTCGTAGACATCCGTCGAAGCGTTGAAGCCCTGGGTCTCGTCGTTCTCGCGCAGCAGGTTGCCCGCGACAACGGCGCCGTCATGACCCGCGTTGGTGGCGATCTGCTTCAGCGGAGCGGTGATCGCCTTGCGGATGATGTCGATGCCCTTGGTCTGGTCGTCGTTCACGCCCTTGAGGCCTTCGAGAGCCTTGGTGGCGTACAGCAGAGCCGTACCACCGCCGGGGACGATGCCTTCTTCAACGGCCGCACGGGTGGCGTGCAGGGCGTCGTCGACGCGATCCTTGCGCTCCTTCACCTCGACTTCCGAGGCGCCGCCGACCTTGATCACGGCCACGCCGCCGGCCAGCTTGGCGAGACGCTCCTGGAGCTTCTCACGATCGTAGTCGCTGGTGGTGACTTCGATCTGCGAGCGGATCTGCTCCACGCGCGCCTTGATGTCGTCGGCCGAGCCGGCGCCATCCACGATCGTCGTGTTGTCCTTGTCGATCGTGATCTTCTTGGCCTGGCCGAGCATGCCGACAGTGACGTTCTCGAGCTTGATGCCGAGGTCTTCCGAGATCATCTCGCCCGCGGTCAGCGTGGCGATGTCGCCCAGCATGGCCTTGCGGCGATCGCCGAAGCCCGGAGCCTTGACCGCCGCGACCTTCAGGCCGCCGCGCAGCTTGTTGACGACGAGCGTGGCCAGAGCCTCACCCTCGATGTCCTCGGCGATGATGAGGAGCGGACGGCCCGACTGCACCACGGCTTCCAGGATCGGCAGCAGCGCCTGCAGCGACGACAGCTTCTTCTCGTGGATGAGGATGTAGGGGCTGTCCAACTCGACGGTCATCTTGTCGGGGTTGGTGACGAAGTAGGGCGAGAGGTAGCCGCGGTCGAACTGCATGCCCTCGACGACGTCCAGCTCGAACTCGAGACCCTTGGCCTCCTCGACGGTGATGACGCCTTCCTTGCCGACCTTCTCCATCGCCTCGGCGATCTTCTCGCCGACTTCGGTGTCGCCGTTGGCCGAGATGATGCCGACCTGGGCGATCTCCGAGGAGCCCGAGACGTCCTTCGAACGGCTCTTCAGGTTCTCGACGACCTTGGTGACGGCGATATCGATGCCGCGCTTCAGGTCCATCGGGTTCATGCCGGCGGCGACGGCGGTCATGCCTTCGCGCACGATGGCCTGGGCCAGCACGGTCGCGGTGGTGGTGCCGTCACCGGCCTTGTCGTTCGCCTTCGAGGCCACTTCGCGCAGCATCTGCGCGCCCATGTTCTCGAACTTGTCCTTGAGCTCGATCTCCTTGGCGACGGTGACGCCGTCCTTGGTGATGCGCGGGGCGCCGAAGCTCTTGTCGATCACGACGTTGCGGCCCTTGGGGCCCAGCGTGACCTTCACGGCGTTGGCGAGGGTGTCCACGCCGGCGAGAATGCGCTCACGAGCGTCGCGCGAAAAGCGTACGTCCTTGGCTGCCATTGTTCGGTTTTCCTTCTAAAAATCAGGGTTACGGAAAGCGGATGCTCAGGCGATGACGCCGAGGATGTCCGATTCCTTCATGATCAGCAGGTCTTCGCCGCTGACCTTGACTTCGGTGCCGGACCACTTGCCGAACAGCACGCGGTCGCCCACGGCGACGTCGAGCGGGGTCACCTTGCCGTCATCGGCGCGGGCGCCGGTGCCGATGGCCACGATCTCGCCCTCGGCGGGCTTTTCCTTGGCGCTGTCGGGGATGATGATGCCGCCGGCCGTCTTCTCTTCAGCCTCGACGCGGCGCACGAGAACTCGGTCGTGCAGCGGACGGAAACCCATGGGATTCTCCCTTATCCTATAAACAAGATGCGTCTTGGCACTCTCAAGGCGAGAGTGCCAGCGCCGCGCATATGGTTCGGCGCCGGGGGAGCGTCAAGCGGTCTGGAACAAATTTTGGTCGAGACGATTACAGCGCCGGCTCGATGGAGGGCAGAAGCCCGAACCGCGCGCGCCCGACCCAACGCGCCAGCAGCAGCGCGGCCGCGACGGTCAGGCCCACGGCCAGCCCGATCCACACGCCCAGGCCGCCCAGCCCGGCATGGAACGCCAGCCAGTAGGAGCTGACGAAGCCGCTCAGCCAGTAGCTGACGATGGCGATGGCGGCGGGAACGCGCGTGTCCTGGACGCCGCGCAGGACGCCGGCCGCCACGGCCTGCGTGCCGTCAACCAGCTGGAATGCCGCGGCGACGATCAGGTACTGCAGGGCGAAGCCGATCAGCGCGGCGTTCTGCGGCGCGTCCATGTCGATATAGGCCGACATGATCGCGCGCGGGAACAGCAGCATCGCGCCGGCCGAGACGCCCACGAACGCGAGGCCGGTCAGCAGCGCCGCCCAGCCGGCGCGGCCGATCGCCGCGGGATCGCGCCCGCCGTAGTGGTAGCCGACGCGGATCGTCGCGGCCTGGCCGATCCCGAACGGCACCTGGAAGAAGATCGCCGCGATCTGCAACGCCACGGTGTGCGCCGCCAGCTGCGCCTCGCCGATCAGGCCCATGAGGAACGCGGCCGAGCTGAACAGGCCGCCCTCGGCCATCAGCGTCAGCGCGATCGGCAGGCCGAGGGCGCAGATCTGGCGCAGGCGCGACCATTCGGGCCGCCACCAGCGGCCCCAGATGTGGGTGCGACGCAGCCGGCGGTCGCTGCGGATCGCGATCACATAAGCGAGCACGGTGGCGCAGGCGGTGATGAAGCTGGCAAGCGGCGAGCCGAGCAGTCCGAGCTTCGGCGCGCCCAGGTGACCGAACACCAGCACCCAGTTGCCCGCGGCGTTCACCGCGATCGACAGCCCGGTGATGACCGTGGCGAAGATCGGCCGGCCCATCGCCGAGACGAACGTGCGCAGGACGTTGACCACCAGCATCGGGATCACGCTCAGCGCGCAGACCTCCAGGAAGTCGCCCGCGCGCCGGGCGAGGATCGGCTGCTGACCGGCAAGCAGGATCAGCCGCTCGCCGCTGAGGCAGATCGCGATCCCCAGGATGCCGAGCAGGCCGCACAGCCACAGCGCCATGCGCACCGAGCGGCGCACTTCACGCACCGCGTGGCGGCGGCGACCGATCTCCGCCGCGATCAGCGCGGCGACCGCGCCGGTCAGGCCGTAGAACGCCATGAGCATCAGCGCGAAGAGCGCGACCGCGAGGCTGGACGCGGCGAGCGCCTCCTGCCCCAGACGCGAGACGAACATCACGTCGGTGGCGAAGACCGCCATCTGCAGGATGTTGGCAGCCGCCAGCGGCCCGGCCAGCCGCAGCGTCGCGACCAGCTCGGCGCGGAACAGCCGCGGCGCGCGCCGGGCGAAAAGGGGATCGGCTTCCATGGTTCGGATCGTGCGGACGCGGCCCGCCGCGAAAGGCTGCAAGGCACGCGCGACGGACCGGCCCGATACCCGCTCGCACCTGCGCGGCAAAGCGTTTTTCCGCGCCGCGCCGTCCGCCAGGCAATAGCTCGCGCGTTGCAGAGCCTTCGGCGCACGATCGATCACCGGCCATCACACGGCCGTTGCGGCGAACCGGTTCGCAGAATAAGTCGAGCAACATTCCGCAAACGAACTAAAGTGCACATTTGACGTTCCAGTGCAGACGATGCGGTACGAGCCAACAGGACGTGCTGTTCCAGACTCTCACGCCGGAGGATCTTTGGTGAGCCAGACGTCGGGCCGAACCCAGCTTTTCCTCAAGGGACGGTTGCGCCACGCGATGAGCGATCGCGAAACCGCCATCATCGACGAGTTGATCGCCGACCTCGAGCGCGTGCCGGACGGCCATGTGGTGCAGCGCCGGGCGGTGCCGGCCGAGCACGCCACCATGCTGTTCGACGGGTTCATCGCGCGCGTGGTCGGGGAAGGCCCGGACCGTGCGATCGTCAGCCTTCAGGTGCCGGGCGACTTCGTCGACCTCCACGCCTTCGCGCTCAGGCGGCTCGATCACGATCTCGTCGCGATCGGTCCGGCGCTGGTCGGCTACGTGCCGCACGAAAGGCTGACCCGCATCCTGCGCGAGGAGCCGCACCTGACGCGGATCCTGTGGTTCTCGACCTTGCTCGACGCCGCGATCCACCGCGAATGGATCCTCAAGCTCGAGCAGCTCAAGGCCGAGGAGCGACTGGCGCACATCATGGCCGAGCTGTGGCATCGGCTGAACTTCGTGGGGCTCGCCGATCCGCACGGGTTCAGCATGCCGCTGCTCCAGACGCACCTCGCCAACGCCTGCGGCACGACCGCGGTCCACATCAACCGGGTGATCCGGTCGATGCGCGAGCGCGGGCTGCTCGAGCTCAACCGCGGCCGTGTCAGCATCCCCGACCGGGCCGCGCTGGAACGCTTCGCCCGGTTCACACCCGACTACCTCTACGGCGAAGGCTCGCTATTCCTGAGCGAGGGTCTGGGCGAGTTTTGACCGCCGAGACGCGGACCCGGCCTCAAATCTCCGGCAGACCTTGCTCGGCGAAGCCCCAGCCGGCCAGGGATTTGCTTCGCGCGCGGTCGAGCAGCTTCCGGGCATCGGCGATGGTGAAGGCGCTCGCCTTGTCGAAGCCGTCGAGTTCGCCCCAGGCGATCGGCGCGGCGACGGGCGCCCCGGCGCGGGCGCGGGCCGAATAGGGGACGACGGCGGTGGCGCCGCGCTGGTTGCGCAGCCAGTCGATGAAGATCTTGCCCACGCGCTTGGCCTTGCTCATCGTCGCGACGAAGCGCTCGGGCTCGGCCAGGGCCAGCGCTTCGGCGAAGCGGCGGGCGAAGTCCTTGTGCGCCTCCCACGAGTGACCGGTGCCGAGCGGGGCGATGACGTGCACGCCCTTGCCGCCCGAGAGCATGGCGAAGCTGGTGAGGCCGATGTCGGCCAGCCGGTCGCGGATGTCCGTGGCCGCCTGCTTCACATCGCCGAAGTCGAGGCCTTCGTCCGGATCGAGGTCGAAGATCAGGCGGTCGGGCAGTTCGACCGCATCGGCGCGGGCTTCCCAGCCGTGGAACTCGATCGTGCCCATCTGGACGCAGCTGAGCAGCCCGGCAGCATCCTCGACGAAGATGTAGTCCTCCGAGCCGCCATCCTTCTCGCGCACGGGAACGTGGTGGACGTGCTCGCCGAAGCCGCCGCTGTCGTGCTTCTGGAAGAAGCACTTCTTGGCGCGCCCCTGCGGGCAGCGCACCAGGCTGATCGGGCGGTTGCCGGCGAACGGCAGCATCAGCGGCGCGACTTGCTCGTAATAGGCGGCAAGCTCGCCCTTGGTCTGGCCGCTTTCGGGGAAGATCACCCGGTCGGGGTTGGTGATCTTGACCGGCGGCTCGGGCGTGGGCGCGGCGGCGGGCTTCTCGGGCGCGACTTGCTCGGCCGGCTTGTCGGCGCGCAGGCCCAGGAAGCTCGCGTGGCGCACCCGGCCCTCGGCGGTGAACTCGGCGAAGGCGACTTCGGCGACCAGCTTGGGCTCGACCCAGTTGGCGCCGCGCGCCTCGACCCGGGGCACCTCGACGGGCGCGGTCTTGCGGCCGATGTCCTTGAGCTGGCTCCACACATCGGCCAGCGTGCCCGCGTCGTAGCCGGTGCCGACCTTGCCCTTGTAGACAAGGCTGCCGTTCTCGTTCTGCGCCAGCAGCAGCGAGGCGAAGGGGCGCTGCCTGGTGGTGCTCTTGGTCCAGCCGACGATGACGAATTCCTGCCGGTTGATGCACTTGACCTTGACCCAGCTCGGCATCCGCTTGCCCATGTACCCCGCGTCGATCTTCTTGGAGATGATGCCTTCCTGGCCGGCGGCGCACATCGCCTTGAACAGCTTCTCCCCCGCGCCGATCACGTGGTCGGCCACGCGCACCGGGGGTTGGGCATGGGCGAGCAGCGCCTCGAGGCGCTCCTTGCGCTCGATATTGGGCAGGCCGGTCAAGTCCTCGCCATTCAGTTCGAGCAAGTCGAACACGAAGTAATCGAGTGCATCCTTGGCGCCTTGCGAGCCGTGGCCGCGCTTGAGCACGGCCTGGAGCGAGGAGAAATCGGGATTGCCGTCCTTGCCATAGGCGACGATCTCTCCGTCGAGCAGGCAGGGCGGCAAGTCGAGCGCGCCGATCGTCTCCACCAGCGGGCCGAACTTGTCGGTCCAGTCGTGCCCGTTGCGGGTATGGACGACGACCTTGTCGCCCGACGCGGCGACGAGCGCACGATAGCCGTCGAACTTGATCTCGTGCATCCACTGGTTGCCCGGTGGCACCGCGTCGACCAGCGTCGCGAGTTGCGGTGAGCGGAATTCGGGGAGCTTGGCGGGCGTGCCGGCCTTCTTGCGCACCGGCCTGGCTTTGGCGGCGTTGTGCTCGGCGGCGGCGTCCATCTGCGCGGCGAAGGCCTTGCCCTTCTTGCCCGCGAGCGCGAACTCGCCTTGCTTGTCGGCCTCGATCTCGGCCATGGAGCGGCCGGTCAGCACGCTCGTCAGCGCATGCTCGACGAGTTGGTCGCCCTCTTGCGCATAAGCGTCGCGGACTTTGCGCAGCAGCCAGTTCTCGCGCTTCTCACCCGGACGGGGCTTGAGGCGGATGAGCATCCACTCGCCCTTCATCCGCTCGCCATCGAGAGTGAAGTGCAAGTGCCCCTCGTCGAGATCCTTGGCGCTCTTGCCCGCGATCGGCGCCCAGGTGCCCTTGTCCCACAGCATCACGGTGCCGCCGCCGTACTCGCCCTTGGGGATCGTGCCCTCGAACTCGGCGTAGCTCAGCGGATGGTCCTCGGTCCGCACCGCCAGGCGCTTGTCGTCGGGGTCGGGACTCGGCCCCTTGGTCACGGCCCAGGATTTCATCACGCCGTCGACTTCGATGCGGAAATCCCAGTGCAGCCGGGTGGCCGCGTGCTTCTGGACGATGAAGAGATTGCCGCCCGTGCTCTTGGCCGCCTTGCCGGCAGGCTCGGCGGTCTTCTGGAAGTCGCGCTTGGCGTTGTACTCGGCGAGCGGGTCGGCCTTGCGCGTCGCCATGGCTCAGGCGCTCTTGCGCTGGCGTGCGGACGCGGTGGGTGCCTTGCCGGCAGCGGGCTTCTTGGCAGGGGGCTTCTTGGCGGCCGGCTTTTCCGCGGCTTTCTTGGCCGGAGCCTTTTTCGCCGCCGGCTTCTTGGCGGGCGCCTTCTTTGCCGAAGCCGCGTCCTTCCCCGCATCCGCCTTCTCGCCGGCCGGGCCGCCAACCGACTTGCGCAACGCGGCCATCAGGTCGATCACGTTCGAGCCGCGCGACGTATCCGCCTCCTCGACATCTTCCAGGATGCGCTTGCCCTTGGCCTTGGCCTTCTTCTCGACCAGGCGCTTGAGCGCATCGACGTAGCGGTCGTGGAACTCGTCGGCGTCGAACGGGGCGCTCTTCTTCTCGATCAGCGTGGTGGCGAGGTCGAGCAGGTCCTCGCTCGGCTTGTCGTTCGGAATGTCCTTGAAGTAGCTTTGCGCCTGGCGCACCTCGTCGGCATAGCGCAGCGTCTCCAGCACGATGCCCTTGCCGCAGGGCCGCAAGCTGACGAGCTGCTCGCGCCCGCGCACCGAGAGCTGGCCGATCGCGATCTTCTTGGCTTTCCGCAGCGCCTCGCGCAGGACGATGAAGGCCTCGTCGGCCAAGTCGTCGGCGGGCACCACGTAGTAGGGCTTCTCGAAGTAGAACACGTCGATCTCGTCGTGGCCGACGAACTGCACCAGTTCGAGCGTCTTGCGGCTCTCGATCTTGACCGCCTCGATCTCCTCGTCGTCGAGCAGCACGAAGTTGCCCTTGGAGACCTCGTAGCCCTTGACGATGTCGTCGTGATTGACCGGGCCGATGCCGGTCACGACCTTCTCGTAGTTGATCGGCTTGCCCGAGGGCTCGTGGATCTGGCGGAAGCTGATCGCCGCGCCCGACTTGGTGGCGGCGTAGACTTCGACCGGGATCGAGACGAGCGCCAGCCGGATCTGCCCCTGCCAGTAAGCGCGCGCTACCATGTGACTCGCTCCTTTTCAGCGAGTCCAAAGCTCATGACCGCAGGTGCGGTTCCCAATACGGACGCAACGGATCGGAATCGTCGAAAAGGGGTGCGGGCGTCGCGGGGCGGGCGAGCAAGATCCGGGGCGGCGCAGCGTGAGGCGCGGTTCCGCGCCGCCCCGGCGAGGCATCCGGTTTCGTCGGCGGACGCCCCAAAGGTTGTGTCAGCGGTTCGGGCGAGCCGAACCCTCTGGTTGGCGCATGGAGCGCTCTTCGTCTTCCTCGATCAGACGCAGGATCGATTCGCAGCAATTGGTCATGGCCAGGCCGTAGAGCGCGAAACCGCGCAGGCCCGACGGGGCGAAGGGAGCGGGCGGCTTCTGGTTCGAGCCGCCGGTGGAAACGGACTTCATGAGCGCTATCTCCTCCTCGCTGGCAGTGTCTGTTCTCCTCCCTGTTCAGTCCTGCGGGATGACCCAGCGGATCGATCCCGCGTACGTCCCGCCCACCCGCATGCCGCTCTCGTCGGTGGCGGCATCGAAGCGGGCGCGGCGCGACACCAGGCGGCACGTCGCGGTGTCGAGCTCGGCAGAGCCGCTGGACGCAGTGACGCGGCAGGCCTGCACGCGGCCGTCGGCGGCGACCGTCAGTTCGAAGCGGACGGTGCCCTGCTCTCCCCGGCGCAAGGAGGCGCCGGGATAGTCATCGGTGCTCACCCAGCCTGCGGGAGCGTTCACCGGCCGGGCGGCACGCGCCGTACCCGTAGCCAGGGACGGTGCCGGACGGGGCGCCTGCGGATGGGTGTCGAGCGGGAAATCGAGAATACGGATATCATCCACCCCGCTGCCTACATCCACCTCGACCGGGCCATATCTCGGCATCGCCAGGCGCGGGGCCGGCGCCGGAACGTGCTGGACCGAGTGGTTCGCCACGTCGGGCGTGGTCTTCGGCTCCGGCTCCGGCGAGGGCGGCGGCGGATCGAGCGGGATGTTCCGTCCGGTGATCGACGGGATGATCTGCTCGACGTATTTGACGCCGAGCCCCGTCACCAGGGCGTAGAACGCCATCCCATGCAGGCCCGCGACCGTGACCAGGGCCACCGTGCGGTTCCTGCCGGGCATCCTAGCGGCATAAGCCATAAGGACATCCTCTCCCGGTCGGGAGCTTCTCTCCAGCGATGTTCGCTGGGGAGCCCCGATCCATGACAATCAAGCTAACAGGTTATTCTCTGGCGCAAACCGAATTTTACTCAGCAATACAAGCATCTACTCTCGCGCGCTTATAGTCAGGAAGCTGAGTTCCTACCGCACTGCAACGAGTGCCTTCTGCCGGCGCCGTTGGACCGAACTGCCAAGGCCGATCGCCTCGCGATACTTGGCGACCGTGCGGCGGGCCAGGTCATAGCCTTGCGCCTTGAGCAGATCGACCAGCGCATCGTCGGAGAGGATGGCCTTGGGGTCCTCGGCATCGATCAGCTTGCGGATCGCGGCCTTCACCGCCTGCGCCGACGCGCCCTCCCCGCCGGCCGTCGAAATGCCTGAAGTAAAAAAGTATTTCAGCTCGAAAGTGCCGCGCGCGCACTGCAGGTACTTGTTCGAGGTGACACGGCTGACGGTGCTTTCGTGCATGCCGATCGCCTCGGCGACGGCGCGCAAGGTGAGCGGCTTGAGCTGCGCGACGCCGTGCCGGAAGAACCCTTCCTGCTGCTTGACCAGTTCGGTGGCGACCTTGAGGATCGTCTTCTGCCGCTGGTCGAGCGCCTTGATCAGCCAGTTCGCATCCGCGAGCTTCTCCGACAGCCAGCCGCGCGAAGCCTTGTCGCCGCAGCTGCCCCTCAGCTCGACATAGTAGCTGCGGTTGACGATCAGGCGCGGCAAGGTCGCTTCGTTGAGCGCGATCCTCCACCCTGGCGCCGCCGATTCGATGAGGATGTCAGGCGTCACCACCGCGCCGCTCTCCCCGCCGAAGCGCAATCCCGGCTTGGGGTCGTAGCTGCGCAGCTCGGCCAGCATGTCGGCGAAATCCTCGTCGTCGACATCGCACATCCGCCGCAGCCGGGCGAACTCGCCGCGCGCCAGCAAGTCGAGATTGTCGATCAGGCGCTCCATGCACGGATCGTAGCGGTCCGCTTCCCTGGCCTGTAGCGCGATGCACTCGGCCAGCGTGCGCGCGCCGACCCCGGTGGGATCGAGCGCCTGGACGACCGCAAGTGCCTCCTCGGCAAGCACCATGGCGATGCCCAGGTCCTCGCACACCTCGCGCAAGCCGATCGGGAGGTAGCCGGCATCGTCGAGCTGGCCGATCAAATAGCGGGCAACAGCGGCGACGGTGGGATCGGGCGCGGCGGCGCCGACTTGCGCCTCGAGATGCTCAACCAGCGTCTCGCCCTCGCGGCCGCGCTCGCCGATGTCCAGGCCCGTCTCCGCGCCCGCGACGCGCAGTTCGCTGCCCCATCCGGCATCCTCGCTCGCCGCGGCCGAGCCGATGCGCAGCGCATCGCCCGTCTCGAAATCGGCATCGGCGACCACCGGGTCGACATCGAGCGGCCGATCCTCGCCGCCGCGCCCTTCGCCGATGAGCCGGTCGACGCCCGAGGTCTCTAGCGAGGTGCGACGCGTGTCATCCGCTGCGATGCGCTCGCCGGGATCCGCAGCGGCGGCCCCGTCGCCCCCGACATCGAGCAGCGGATTGGCGGCCAGGGCTTCGCCGATGAAGGTCTCGACCTCGAGATTGGACAGCGCCAGCAGCTTGATCGCCTGCTGGAGCTGCGGCGTCATCACCAGGGACTGGGTCTGCCGAAGGTCCAGGCGCGGTCCCAAGCCCACCCGTCAGCCTTTCGCGCCGGCGGGCCCCGCACGGTGAGTCGAAGTACGGCCCGTCACAAGGTAAATCCTTCGCGCGACCCACGGATTCACAAGGTGAATCCTTCACCGAGATAAAGCCGGCGCACGTTCTCGTCGGCGACGAGCGCCTCGGGGCTGCCGGCGAACAGCACCTGGCCGCCGTAGATGATGCAGGCGCGGTCGACGATGTCGAGCGTCTCGCGCACGTTGTGGTCGGTGATGAGCACGCCGATGCCGCGCGTCTTCAAATCCTTCACAAGGTCGCGGATGTCCGAGATCGAGAGCGGATCGATGCCGGCGAACGGCTCGTCCAGCAGCATGATCGAGGGCTTGGCTGCCAGCGCGCGGGCGATCTCGCAGCGGCGGCGCTCACCACCCGAAAGCGCCATCGCCGGGCTCGATCGCAGGCGGGTCAGCCCGAATTCGTCGAGCAGGCGCTCGAGTTCGGACGCGCGCACCGCCTTGTCCGGCTCCACCAGCTCGAGCACCGCGCCGATGTTCTGCTCGACCGTGAGACCGCGAAAGATCGAGGTCTCCTGCGGCAGGTAGCCGAGGCCCAGGACGGCGCGGCGGTACATCGGCAAGCGCGTGACATCGACGCCGTCCATCAGGATGCGGCCCGAGTCGGGGCGGACGAGGCCCATGATCGAGTAGAAGCACGTGGTCTTGCCGGCACCGTTCGGCCCCAGCAGGCCCAGCACCTCGCCCTTGGCCACCGACAGCGAGATGTCGGAGAGCACGGCGCGCTTGTCGTAGCTCTTGGCGATCGAGATGACTTCCAGGCCGCCATGGGCCGCAAGGCCAGCGGCATCCACCGCGTCCATGGTGCTCTCTCGCTCGGGCTGCACGGTGTCGATCATGCCACGCGATTTACGGACGAGGCGGAACGCCCGCAAGCTGCGTTTTCCCGCAGGGGAACGCAATTTGGCAGATTTCCTGCATGGTCAGCCTTTCGGAAGGCGCGAATGAGATGCCCCGGACGATTGCGTTTATTGCGCGAGCGCTTGATCGTTGCGCAATTTGATGATCTAGTGCCAATCGTTGGGACATGCCCGGGCACGGGAAAAGGGACGCCGGATGAACAAAGTGGCGCGGCGCGCAACCGGTCTGAGGTCGGCGCAAGGCACGGTGAAGATCGACTGGCGCCGCCGCATGAGCGACCACATCGCTTATGCCCTGCTGGTCTACACCGCATTGCAGATCTTCGTGACGGTCGGCGCCCTCAAGGCCGAGGGCCGCTCGCTGCTCCCCTATCTCGCCCTCGTGATCCTCGTCGTCGCCATCATCCCCGCCTGCCGCAGCTTCGAAGCGCGCTGGAACCGGCTGAGCGATGCCGAGGCGCAAGACCCCGCCTTCGCCCGCCAGTACCGGCGGGACCGCCTGGCGCTCTGGCTGCTCGCCATCGGCCTGCCGTTCGCGCTGACCGGCATCTTCAAGGGTCTGGCGATCTTCTTCGCCTGATCGGCCGGATCGAGGCGATCGCATCATTGTAGTCCCGACTTCGCGCGCCTAGGTCTGTTCGCCTGAATCGGCACCGGCCGCTGAAACAGGGCAGACTCTAGCTCTGCCGGCCGCCGCCACCGCGGATAGCCCCTAGGAGAACGCAGCGAGTGCTCAGTCCCGATTCCGCCCGCGATCGTGCCGCCGATCTGGTCGCGCGGGCCAGGCGCGCCGGCGCCGACGCCGCCGACGCGGTCTACGCCGCCAACTCCGCCGAAGGCATCCAGGTGCGCCTGGGCAAGCTGGAGGACGTGGAACGGTCCGAGGGCGAGCACATCGGCCTCAGGGTCTTCATCGGCCAGCGCTCGGCCAGTATCGGCTCGTCCGACTTGTCGCCGCGCGCGCTCGACGAACTGGCGGAGCGCGCGGTGGCGATGGCTCAGGCCGCGCCGGACGACCGTTTCGCCGGCCTCGCGCCCGCCGAGCTGCTCACCCATGCGCCCTTTGCGGACCTCGACATCCGGGACGCCGCCGATCCCGGCGCGCAAGCCCTGCGCGCCATGGCCGACGAGGCGGAGGACGCGGCCCGCGCCGTCGCCGGCGTGACCAACTCCGACGGCGCGAGCGCCAGCGCCGGCTTCGGCCTGTTCGCGCTGGCGACGAGCCATGGCTTTGCCGGCGCCTACGGCTCCTCGACGCATTCGGTGCATGCCAGCGTCGTCGCTGGCGAAGGCGCGGCCAAGCAGCGCGATTCGGCCTGGCGGCAGGCACGTCACGCCAGCGACCTGCCCTCGGCGGCCGAGATCGGCACGCTCGCGGGCACCCGCGCCGTCGCCCGGCTCGAGCCCGGGCGGATGAAGAGCGGGCCGATGCCGGTGGTGTTCGACCCGCGCGTGTCGAGCGGCATCGTCGGCCACCTCATCGGCGCGATGTCGGGCAGCGCGATCGCGCGGCGCAGCAGCTTCCTGCTCGACCGGCTGGAGGAGCAGCTGTTCAATCCCGCGATCCGCATCGTCGAGGACCCGCACGCGCTCCGGGGCCTGCGCTCGCGCCCGTTCGACGGCGAGGGGCTGGCGACGCGCGGGCGCGATCTCGTGGCGGATGGCCGTGTCACCGGCTGGTTGATGGACAGCGCCTCGGCCCGGCAGCTGGGCGCCGTCCCGACCGGCCATGCCGCGCGCGGCGGCGGCGGCGCGCCTGGCGTCTCGGTCGGCAACGTCACGCTTGCCGCGGGAACCTCGAGCCGGGCCGAGCTGATCGCCGACATCGCCGATGGCGTGCTGGTGACCGAGCTGATCGGCCAGGGCGTGAACGGCGTGACCGGCGACTACAGCCGGGGCGCGACCGGCTTTCGCATCGTCAACGGCGAGATCGCCGGGCCGGTCGCGGAATTCACCGTGGCGGGCAACCTGCTGCAGATGTTCCGCCAGATGACCCCGGCCGACGACCTGGAGACCTGGCGCGGGATCAACGCGCCGACGCTGCGGATCGATGGGATGACGGTCGCGGGCGACTGAGGGCGGCCCAGCCCCTGGTTCTTAAAGTTTGTCGGCTTGGAGCGGAATCGGCACCGGCCCACGCCCCCACCCGACCTCCCGCAGGGTACTATCGTTGGGAGGTCGGGTGGGGGCGTGGGCCGGTGCCGCTTAAACAGGACAGGCTCAGTGCAGGCGCGCGCCCGCCGGTGCGCCGTGGGCGTAGCTGCGCGCCGGGACCGGACCGTCGCATTCGGCCAGGAGCACGCTGGTGTGCGCCTGGAGCAGCGCGAGCGCGAGGCTCGCCCCTTCGGCGACGAGTTCGTCCGACCCGTCGGCAAGGGCGGCGGACGCGAGGCAGGCACCGGTCGACCCGCGCGAGAGGATGAAGCCGTGGCCATCGGCGACCAGGGCCATGGCCGCGCTTTCGAAGGCTCCGCACTCGATCATCGCCTCGAACCGGCGCAGCGCCTGCGCGTCGCGCGGCAGGCCGAACAGCCGGGCGCCTTCGCGCAGGCGGTCGCCCTGCTCGCACGCGGCGCTGCCCGCGCACATGTGCAGGAACGCGCGAAGCTGCGCGACTTGCGCCCTGGCTGGTGGCGTCCGGAGTAAGCTCATCGTATCACGTCCCGCGTTCTTGCGACCGGGGTCGAAATCCGCCAGCCGCGGGCAAGAGTCAATTCGGGCCGGCAGGCGCGCGCAGGGCCGTCCCGCCCTGCGACACTTGCGGCGCGATACCTGAAGAGGGCTGCGAACGCGTCAGCCGACCCGGCTTGGCGCCAGCCGCGGCACGGCGTGGGCGGCCGCGGCGTCGGACGCCTCGTGCCGTTCGCGCGCCTCGTCGCGCGCATGGCGCAGGGCCAGCCACGCAAGGTAGGGCGCGCACAGGAAGCGCAAGCCGAACAAGGCGATGGTGATCGCCGTCAGCCCCGCGAAGTTCGCGCCGATGCCATCGCCCGCCGCCAGCGTGGCCACTGCGAACAACAGCAGGGCGACACCGATCGCCGTCTCGGGCAGCGATTCCGACAGGACCGAGCCTTCTTCGCCTTCCAACGCGAACTTGGGCGTACGGCGCCAGGCGAGCGGGCGGCTCGAAAGGCCGGCAAGGCCCGCCTGCAGCACCGTGTAGCTCAGCGCATAGCGGGCGATCTCGCCCCGGATCATGTCGCTCAGCCGCGTCGTGCCGGTCAGCTTGTAGCGGTGCCAGTTGCCCACCGCCCAAGTGAAGGTGGAAAGGACCAGCAGCACCCAGGCCGCGTCCGGTACCGAGATCGGCGACATCGCGCCCGCCATCATCGCGGCGATGACCGCGCCGAAGCCCAGCAGGCCGCCGATGGTGGCGAACAGCACGCGCAAGGGTGCGGCGCAGCGCAACACTTCGAGCAGCTTGGTCCAGCCCGGCAGCGGGCGAGCCCAGGGCGAGGGCAGGAACAGGCGCCAGTGCCGGCGCAACTGCTGCACCGGGCCCGCGGTCCACCGGAAGCGCTGCTTCTTGTAGTCGGAGAAGGTCGCGGGGATGAGGCCGCGGCCGAAGGTCTCGCCGATGTAGATACCGCGATAGCCGATCGCGCGCAGGCGCACCGAGACCTCGGAGTCCTCGGTCAGGCACCACTCGGCCCAGCCGCCCGCCTCTATCAGCGCGGAGGCGCGCAGGATGCACATCGTGCCGATCGTGAAGGCGCCGCCGTACTCGCTGACGCCCAGCATATCGACCTTGTTGCTGGGCATGTACTCCCAGTAGCACGAGGTGAGGTAGGCGCTGCCCTCCCAGTCGCGATAGTCGTGCGGTGTCTGGACATAGCCCACGTGCGGATTGGTGAAGAACGGCAGCAGGCGCGTGAGGAAATCGGGTTCGGCCAGGTAATCGGCATCGATCACAGCGACGAACTGCGTATCGGGGTGCATCACCTTGAGCAGATAGTTGAGCGCGCCGGCCTTGGCACCGGGCAGCGGCGAGACGTGGAAGAAGCGGAACCGCTCCTGCCCGGCCAGCGCGTTGAGGCGGGCACAATGCGCCTCGAGCGGGCGCCACAGCGCTTCGTCCTTGGTGTTGTTGTCGCACACCAGCACCTCGAAATCGTCATGGTCGAGCGCGGCGAGCCGGTCCATCGTCTCCATCACGACTTCGGGGGGCTCGGCGTAGCAGGGCAAGTGGATCGAGACCTTGCTCGCGCGCGGCTGCAGTCCGTTATGCGGCGCGCCCATCGGATAGCGCCACATCTCGTGCGTCAGGATGGCATCGCGCGCGATCCGCTCGGCAAAGCCCAGCGCGAAGAACACGGCGCCGAACAGCATGCCCGCACCCGCCAGCATCAGGATGTCGGCCGAAAGCCCCGCCTCGCGCAGGAACAGCGCGCCCCACACGAAGCTGAACCAGAACGTGAACACCTCGGTCGTGAACAGGATCACGCCGGGCATGTTGAGCTGCGGCGCCAGTCGCGCGAGGGGGACCGCCGCGATCAGGAACAGCGCCACGATCGGCAAGAGCTGCATCACAGCCCCACCCATCAGCACCGTGATCACCGAGGCGATGAAGCTTCCGAGCGCGGTGCTGACCAGCAGCACCCGGCCCTCGTTGCGCGCCATGCGGCGATATTCGTGTGGGCCGACGACGGCGCGGCTCACCATCAGCGAGGCGATAAGCGCCATCACCGCGAGGAAGTACATAGATGGGTCGAGCATGGCTCGGGTCAGCGTAAGCACGTCAATAGGCTCCGGAATTCGGCGTTCGGGGCGCTTCTCTCAAATGATCGGAAGGTTTGCCGCCATCCGTTCAATGGCTTCGCAAGCGCGAAGGTCTCTCCGCTGCAAATGCGAATGCGTCAAGTTGTTCCCGGAACTCGGCAGGATGCACGAATCTAGCCCCATCGAGCCCCGGCGAGAGCCTGACCGCCTTTGTCAGCCCGGTTCCCCGCTGTCGAACAGGCCTGTCTGGCTGCCACTCGGCGGATTGAGGCCCAAGTGCCGCCAGCCGCCGTCGTTGAGGCAGCGCCCGCGCGCGGTGCGGGCGATGAGCCCGAGCTGGATGAGGTAGGGCTCGATCACTTCCTCGATCGTGTCGCGCGGTTCGGAAAGCCCCGCCGCGAGCGTCTCCACCCCGACCGGACCGCCGCGATAAGGGTCGGCGATCATCGCCAGGTAGCGGCGGTCCTGCGCGTCGAGGCCGAGCGCGTCGACCTCCAGCCGGGTCAGCGCATCGTCGGCCAGGGCGCGGCTGATCGTCGCCGCGCCGTCGACATGGGCGAAGTCGCGCACCCGGCGCAGCAGCCGCCCGGCCACGCGCGGCGTGCCGCGCGAGCGCTTGGCGATCTCGGTGGCGCCGGCCTTGTCGATGCCGATGCCCAGCAAGTGCGCGCCGCGCGAGACGACGTGCTCCAGCTCGGGCACGGTGTAGAAATTCAGCCGCACCGGGATGCCAAAGCGGTCGCGCAAGGGCGTCTGCAGCAGGCCTTGCCGGGTGGTCGCGCCGATCAGGGTGAAGGGCGGCAAGTCGATCCGCACCGACCGCGCCGACGGCCCCTCGCCGATGATGAGATCGAGCGCCCGGTCCTCCATCGCGGGATAGAGCACTTCCTCGACGACGGGATTGAGGCGGTGGATCTCGTCGATGAACAGGACGTCGCCATGCTCGAGGTTGGTGAGCAGCGCCGCGAGGTCGCCCGCCTTGGCGATCACCGGGCCCGAGGTGGCGCGAAAACCGACCCCCAGTTCCCGCGCGACGATCTGGGCGAGCGTGGTCTTGCCCAGCCCCGGCGGCCCGAAGAACAGCACGTGGTCCATCGCCTCGCGCCGCGAGCGGGCGGAATCGATGAACACCTTGAGGTTGCCCTTGGCCCCGGCCTGGCCAACGAACTCGGCCAGCGTCTTGGGCCGCAGCGCCGCGTCGGCATCCTCGGCCTGACGGGTGGAGGCGAGAAGCGGGTTGTCAGTCATAATGCTCGATATCGGCGGGCAGGTTCACCCAGCTGTGCTTGCGCTCTTCGTAGACCGAACGGCCTGGCGGCGGAAAGCGCGGATCGGCGAAGGCGCCGACTGCCACGGCGATGACGCCGGGCTCGTCGACGAGGCGATAGAACACGGTCGATCCGCATGTCGGGCAGAAATGGAACGTGGCGCCGGAGCCTTCGTCGCCGCGACGCGACCAGGTGTTCGACTCGCCCTCGGTCGTGACCCGCTCGGCGACGAAACGCGCCTGCGCCGCAAACACCGAACCGCTGCGGCGCTGGCAGTCAAGGCAATGGCACACCGAGACCCGGATCGGATCGCCCTGCGCGGTGAGGCGCAGCTGGCCGCATTGGCATTGGGCGTGGTGGAGCTGCTTCCCAACGGTCATGAGCGCTCCTCGAGAGCGGACGGCACGTCTCGCGCATGATGCAGGATGCGCAGCACCATTACGGCGTCACCTCGAACCCGGTAGAAGATGCGATGGCTCTTGTGGGTCATTGCGCGGATATCCGCTCCAACCTCCGGCAGGGTGTGCCCGATCCGCGGAAAGTCGGAGAGTTTGCCAAATGCCCCCTCGAAGCCCTTCATGTATGCTTCTCCCGCCTTCTCTCCGAAGCGAGCGGCGCTGAACTCGTCGATGTCTACCAGATCGGCTTCGGCGGCATTCGTAAACCTGACCTCAGCCACGCCTGGCTCGACGGCGCGCAATGATGTTCTCGATGATCGTTTCGGGTTCCTCCTCGGAAATTCCCGAAGCCAAGCCCTCCGCGATCTTCTCGCGCAACCAGGCGAGCTCTTCCTCGTAGGCCTGCTTGTCGCGGCGGATCAATTCCAGGAGGTAATCCTCCTCGTCGGCGAAGTCGCCGTTGGCCACGCGCGAGGCAATCCATTGCCGGATTTCGGGGGAAAAGCCGATGTCACCCATGGCGCGATCATACGTCCTTTCTGGATTGCTTCCAAGCATGCCGCTCACCCCGCCGCGCGCTTCAGCGCCACGCGAACGAGATCGTTCAACCCCGCGTCCTCGCCCAGCTCGTCGACCGCCTGCGCGACCGCGGTGCCGGCGATGGCGGGTTTGAAGCCGAGATTCTGGAGCGCCGAGACCGCGTCCGCCGTCGCCGAGCCGGGCCGCGCGGCGGCCAGGGCGATGCCGGGCGCCGACGGCAAGGCGCCGGCCTTGTCCTTCAGCTCGTTGACGATGCGGCCGGCAAGCTTGGGGCCAACGCCGTTGGCGCGCGCGACCATCGCGGCGTCGCCACCGGCGCAGGCGCGCTGCAGTTCCTCGGTGGTGAGCGCCGAGAGGATCGCCAGCGCGACCTTGCTGCCCACGCCCTGGATCGCGGTGAGGAGGCGGAACCACTCGCGCTCGCTCGCCGAGGCGAAGCCGATCAGGCGCATGTCGTTTTCCGACACCTGCAAGTCGGTGAAAACCACCGCCCGGTCGCCGCGAACTCCGAGCGCTTGCAGCGTGCGGGCCGAGCAATGGACGAGATAGCCGACGCCAGACACGTCGATTACCGCCCAGTCGGGGCCGAAATCCTCGAGCGTGCCGGTGAGACGGGCGATCATGGTTTGTTCCTATGGCAGGAAGCGTGCCGTCATACCAGTGCTAACGTCGGCCAGTGCTAACGTGGGCCAGTGCAAATGTGCTCAGGTGTTGGCCTGCTCCTCCTCGGGCACGTCGTCCCACGGCCTGAAGTAGAGCGGCGCGCAGTCGGCCGCCAGGACACCGCCTTCGAGGCTGAGATCGTCCTTGTACGCATCGGCCACGAAGTCGAGCGTCGAGAGGTGCCGGTCCTCGAAGTACATCGCATGCACGTCGTCGCGCCCGGCACCGTAGACGATGCGCGACACGCCGCCCCAGATCGAGGCCATCGTGCACATGCCGCAAGGTTGCAGCGTCGAGTAGAGCGTCGCGCCTTCGATCCGCATCTCGCCGATGGCGGCACCGGCGGCGCGCAGAGCCTCGATCTCGGCATGGGCGGTCGCGTCGCAGTGCTCGGCGGTGCGGTTGACGCCCGAGGCAACGAGCTTGCCGTCGCGCACCACCAGCGCGGCGATCGGCGTGTCGGCGGGATTGGTACCCTTGCGGTCGATCGCGAGGCCGATCGCCTCGCGCATCCAGTCGGTGTCGGTCTTGGTCATGCGCCACCAACCGTGAGCGAGCCCCGCTGTTCCGCCTCAGCGATGCGAGCCCATCATGTTCGCATGGGTGATCGCCACCGCCAGCGCGTCCGCCGCATCGGCGCCGGCGAGCTTGACGCCAGGCAGCAGCACCTTGAGCATCGCCTGGACTTGCGCCTTCTCGGCGCGGCCGGTGCCGACCAGCGCCTTCTTGACGAGGCTGGTGGCGTATTCGCTTACCGGCAAGCCTGCGCGGGCGATCGCCAACAGGCACACGCCGCGCGCCTGGCCCAGCTTGAGCGTCGATTGCGCATTGGTGTTGACGAACACTTCCTCGACCGCGCCGAAATCCGGCCGGTGGGCGAGGATCACGTCGGTCAATTCACGGTCGAGCGTGACGAGGCGCTCGGCCAGCGGCGCGGCGCTGTCGGTGCGCACCTGACCGTTGGCGACGTGGCTCAGCCGGCTGCCCGATTTGGCGACGATCCCCCAGCCGGTGCAAGCCAGGCCCGGGTCGAGGCCGATGATCAGCATCTAGAGCCGCAGGCCGAGGCTCGGCCCAAGCTTCATCATGAGCAGATACAGCGCCACGGTGAGCGTGCAGCCCGCACCCAGCGCCAGCCAGAACGACGCCCCCCGCCGCAGCAAGGCCGCGATCAGCACGAACATCGGCAGCGAGGGCAGCACGTACCAGAACGTCGCCTCGGCATGGACCGCCATGTTCTCCGCATCGGGCCGGGCCTGCCAGAGCAGGAGCATGCCGAGCACCGAGACGAGCGGCAACGCGGCCACCAGCGCGGCGACGGCGGGCAGGCGCTTGCCGACCTCCGATATCGCCGCGATCAGCGCGCCCGAGAGCAACGCCCTCGCGGCAAGGCCGAGCGCGGGCCCGAGGCTCGTCAGCCCAGCTTCTCCATCACGTCCTCGGACACCTCGTAGTTGCCCCAGACGGTCTGCACGTCGTCGTCGTCGTCGAGCGCGTCGATCAGCTTGAACAGGGTCGAGGCACTGTCCTCGCCCACGTCGACCTTGAGATTGGGCTTCCAGGCGAGCTTCACGCCCTCCGCCTCGCCCAGCGTCTTTTCCAGTTCGCGCGCGACTTCGTGCAGGCTCTCGACGCTGGTCCAGACCGAGTGGCTCTCGCCGTCGCTCTCGACATCGTCGGCGCCCGCCTCGATCGCGGCTTCGAGGACTTTGTCCTCGTCGCCGACGGAACCGGGATATTCGATCAGACCGAGCCGGTCGAAGCCGTGGCTGACCGCGCCCGACGCGCCCAGATTGCCGCCGTTCTTGGCGAAGGCGGTGCGCACGTTGGTGGCGGTGCGGTTGCGGTTGTCGGTCAGCGCCTCGACGATGATGGCGACGCCGCCCGGGCCATAGCCCTCGTAGCGCACTTCCTCGTAGTTCTCGGCATCGCCCTTGCTCGCCTTGTCGATCGCGCGCTGGATGTTGTCCTTGGGCATCGACTGCGCCTTGGCCGCGTTGACGGCGGCGCGCAGGCGCGGGTTCATGTCCGGATCGGGCATGCCCATCTTGGCGGCGACAGTGATTTCGCGGCTGAGCTTGCTGAACTGCGCCGAGCGCTTCTTGTCCTGCGCACCCTTGCGGTGCATGATGTTCTTGAACTTGGAATGGCCTGCCATGGTCCTGCCCGTAATCTAGCGCTCGTATCGAGGATGGGCGCCCTTACACCAGGCCCTCGCGTCAGAGCAACCGCTGCCACCAGCCGACATCGCGCCAGCCACCAAGCTTCCAGCCGACCTCGCGATATGTGCCGAGATGCGCAAAGCCCATCGCCTCGTGCAAGCCGATGCTGGCGGCGTTGGGCAAGGCGATGCCGGCGAAGGCGGCGTGCAGGCCCTGTTCCTTCAGCTTCGGCAGCAACGCCCCGTAGAGCTGGCGAGCGAGGCCATGCCGCGCGAAAGCGGGGTCGACGTAGACCGCGACATCGCACGAACTGGCATAAGCGGCGCGCGTGCGATGCGGCGAGGCGTACGCGTAGCCGGCGACTTGCCCGTCGATCCGGGCGACGAGCCAGGCATGGCTGGCGCCGTAATCGGCGATGCGCCGCGCCACCTCGGCCCTGTCGGGCGGGTCGAGCTCGAAGCTGATCCAACTGCCCGAGACAAAGGGCGCGTAGATCGCCGCGCAGGCAGCCGCATCGTCGGTCGTGGCGGCGCGGAGCGTGATGGTCATGGCCACTCCCGTGCTGGTCGCGGCCACGTTACCGCAAAGATCAGCCCAGGCCGAGCGCCGCCTTGTAGGTGTCGAGGAGCATGTCCATTTCCTTGCGGTCGTCCGGGTTCATCTTCCGCAGGCGCACGATCTGGCGCATAATCTTGACGTCGTAGCCGACCGCCTTGGCCTCGAGGTAGACGTCCTTGATGTCGTCGGAGATGCCCTTCTTCTCCTCCTCGAGGCGTTCGACGCGCTCGATGAGCAGGCGCAGGCGGTCGTCGGTGGTTTCGGCCATGGGAATCTCAAAGCTCCGGTGAATCGGTTGGCGGCGGCTGATAGCGGCGACCCGGGATTCGGGCAAAGCCTCCTGTGGATAGCGGGGACGGCTGCAGAAACCGCTTTCCTACACGCGATGTTCCGCTTATGTTCTCTTCCGAATCATCGCTGCGTCCCGTGGCGTGAGTCGAAGCGGACCCGTGCTCAGTGCTGTTCGCCGTTCTTCTTCACGCTCTCCTCCATGCGGGCGAGCTGCTCGGGCGTTGCCTGCGTCTGGTAGCGGTCCTTCCACTCGCCCGCGGGCAAGCCGTGGATGAGTTCGCGCGCGGCGGTCTTGTCTCCCGGGTAGCCGGCATCGCGGATCCAGTCGGCGAGGCAATTGCGGCAAAATCCGGCCAAACCCATCAGATCGATGTTCTGGGCGTCGTGCCGATGGCGCAGATGGCGCACCAGCCGGCGGAAGGCCGCAGCCGCTTGCGCGTCGTCCAGCGTGTCGAGAGGATCGGATTCGCTCATGGTCGGGCCGTTCGTCCTTGGTTTGTCACCGTGCCTTTGCCATATGGGCCGGCGATCGGAAACCACGACAGGCAAGCAATTGGCACGCAGCGAATCCAGCAAGGGCATACGCCGTCGGCGCAAGGTGAAGATCCTGGCGACGCTGGGACCTGCGAGCAGCACCAAGGAGACGATTGCGGCGCTGTTGCGCGCCGGGGCCGATTCCTTCCGCGTCAACATGAGCCACGGCGAGCACGAGACTCATGCGCGGACGATCGCCCTGATTCGCGAGGTGGAAGAGGAACTTGGCCGGCCGGTCTCGATCCTGGCCGACCTGCAGGGACCCAAGTTGCGCGTCGGCAAGTTCCGCGATGGCTCCGCCTTCATCCGCCACGGCGCGCACTTCACGCTCGACCGCGATCCCGAGCCGGGTGACGATACGCGGGTGCAACTGCCGCATCCCGAGCTGTTCGGCATCCTCCAGAAAGGCCAGCGGCTGCTGATCGATGACGGCAAGCTGCGCCTCAAAGTGATTCGCGCCGAGCCCGAATCGCTGCTGTGCACCGCCGAGGTCGGCGGCCCGATCTCGGACCGCAAGGGCGTGAACGTGCCCGACACGCTGGTGCCGGTGCCCGCGTTGACTGAAAAGGACCGCCGCGACCTTGCCTTCGCGATCAAGGAAGGGGCCGACTGGATCGGGCTTTCCTTCGTGCAGCGGCCCGAGGACGTCGCCGAAGCACGGCGGCTGATGGGCGGCTACGGCGCGCTGATGGCCAAGATCGAGAAGCCGAGCGCGATCGACAGCCTGGACGAGATCATCGAACTGTCCGACGGCATCATGGTCGCGCGCGGAGACCTGGGCGTCGAGCTGAACCCGGAAGAAGTGCCGCCGCTGCAGAAGCGCATCATCGAGAAGGTGCGCCTGGCCGGCAAGCCGGTGGTGGTGGCGACGCAGATGCTCGAATCGATGATCGAGCGGCCCACCCCGACCCGCGCCGAAGTCTCCGACGTCGCCAACGCGGTCTACGACGGCGCCGACGCGGTGATGCTCTCGGCCGAGACCGCAGCGGGCGCCTGGCCGGTCGAGGCGGTGACGATCATGGATCGCATCGGCATCCAGGTGGAAAAGGACACCACCTACCGCGAGCGCATCCACATCGCCCAGACGCCGCCCGACGCGACCACCGCCGACGCGCTCTCGCAAGCCTGCGCCAGCATCGCCGACACCCTGCCGATCGAGGCGGTCATCTGCTTCACGCTCTCGGGCATCTCGGCCCGCCGGGTCGCGCGCGAGCGGCCGTCCTCGCCGATGCTCGTGCTGACCCCCAGCCTCAAGACCGCGCGGCGGCTGGCCCTGCTATGGGGCGCGCACACGGTCACGACCAAGGACATCGGCAGCTTCGAGGAGATGATCGGCAAGGGCAAGCGCATGGCCCTGCGCCACGGCCACGGCACCGCCGGCTCGCGGCTGGTGATCCTCGCCGGCGTGCCCTTCGGCGTGCCCGGATCGACGAACCTGCTGCACGTGGTCACGCTCTCGGGCAAAGAACTGGCGAACCACCAAAAAGGGTGAGACGCGCCGTCCCGGGCTCGCTCAGGGCTGCCCCTCCAGCAGCAGCCGCACGGTCAGAGCCAGGCGGCTGGCGTCGTCGCGGGCGACGTGCTCGATCGGCAGGCGCTCGCGCGCGGTGGCGAGCGCGGCGACGACTTGCGGACGGGTGAAGCCGCGCTCGACCATGTATTCGCCCAAGTATCGCACCGCGAACGGCGGCTCGGCGCCGGCGGCATGGGCCAGCACCTCGAGCCAGTACGCATCGAGATCGGCATCGGCGTAGACCGCGCAGGCACCGGCGAACTGCGCCATTTCGGCCAGTACCTGAGCGGGCGGCAGCCCTTCGCGCGCGATGAGGTCCGGGCTGATCCCATGGAGCGCCTGGGCCTCGGGCGACCAGTCCCAGTGGCGCCAGGCCTCGGCGGGCCGGATCAGCCATGTGCGGCTGGAACCGTCGACCCGCGCCAGCGCCACCTCGATGGGATAGGACTGGCCGTACTCGGGCAGGCAGCTCGCCTCGAAGTCGATCAGCGCCGGGCACGTCACCGTCTGGTCCGCGCCCGGCCCGCCCATCTCAGCCGACCCGCTCGGCGATAAGCGCGGCGAGATCGATCTCTGGCCGCGCGCCGAAGTGCGAGATGACCTCGCTGGCGCAGATCGCGCCGGTGCGCAGGCATTCGGCCAGCGGCCGCCCGCGCACATGACCGAAGAGGAAGCCGGCGGCGAACAAGTCGCCCGCGCCGGTTGTGTCGACGACGCGCTCGACCGGCTCGGCCGGCGCCTGCGCGCGCTCGCCGCCGGCAATGGCGACCGCGCCGTGCTCGCCGCGCGTGACGATCACCACGGGAACATCCCGGGCCAGTTTGGCGAGCCCCTCTTCGCAATCCTCGATGCCGGTGAGCGCGGCCAGCTCGGCCTCGTTGGCGAACAGGATGTCGATCTGGCCCCGCGCGATCAGCTCGCGGAAGTCGTCGCCATGGCGCGAGATGACGAACGGATCGGACAATGTGAAGGCGACCTTGCGGCCGGCGCCGCGCGCCGCCTCGATCGCGCGGCGCATCGCGGCACGCGGCTCCTCGGGGTCCCAGAGATAGCCTTCGAGGTAGAGCACCGCGGAGGCGGCGATGTCGTCCACGTCGAGCGCGGCGGCGGGCAGGAACTGCGAAGAGCCCAGGAACGTGTTCATCGTGCGCTGGCCATCGGGCGTCACGAAAATCATGCAGCGCCCGGTCGGCGGATCGCCGGCGCGCGGCTCGGTGGCGTAGGCGATG
>Ga0207713_1000938_pt1 | contig 26164 bp, 21 predicted proteins | sample KBSS64metaG_FD_184404 | JGI IMG/M metagenome (GOLD analysis project Ga0207713, IMG submission 184404) | Switchgrass rhizosphere microbial communities from Kellogg Biological Station, Michigan, USA - KBS S6-4 metaG (SPAdes) (version 2) | ecosystem: Host-associated > Plants > Roots > Rhizosphere >... | reverse complement strand
GCCGCCGCGCCCGTGGTGAAGCACCGGTTCGTCGATGTCGCGCCCGGGAATACTGATCTGTTCGCCATGCTCCATATCGGTAATGGAACGGCGGCTGACGGCTTCTTCTACCGCCTTCTTGATGTGGTCACGGTAGCGGCGCAGGAAGCGCTGCCGATTCACCGTGCTCTTGTTCTTGCCATTGAGACGTCGGTCGATCACATAACTCATAGAAGGCCCCTTCGGGGAGCTGCAAGCATAAAGCCGCAAGCTGCAGGTTTTGACCGCAAATTACCCGCTTCAAACTGCAGGCCTCAAGCTGGGCGGTGCCTGATCCAGCGCACCGGACTGCTCTTGGCTTGCAGCTTGAAGCTTGCAACTTGTCGCTGCTTCTCAGCTGCCGTTATTGCGACTTACGGACACGCAGGTACCACTCGGAAAGCAGCCGTACCTGTTTGTCGGTGTAACCCCGCTCGACCATCCGGGTGACGAAGTCGTTGTGCTTCTGTTGATCCTCTTTGCTGGCTTTTGCGTTGAAACTGATGACCGGCAGCAGATCCTCGGTGTTGGAGAACATTTTCTTCTCGATCACTACGCGCAGCTTCTCGTAGCTGAGCCAGGTCGGGTTCTTGCCGTTGTTGTTGGCGCGGGCACGCAACACGAAGTTGACGATCTCGTTGCGGAAATCCTTCGGATTGCTGATGCCAGCCGGTTTCTCGATCTTCTCCAGCTCTTCGTTCAGGGCCACGCGGTTGAGGATTTCCCCGGTTTCCGGATCGCGGTATTCCTGATCCTGAATCCAGAAGTCCGCGTAGAGCACATAGCGGTCGAAGATGTTCTGGCCGTATTCGCTGTAGGACTCAAGGTAGGCCGTCTGGATTTCCTTGCCGATGAACTCGATGTAGCGCGGCGCCAGGTATTCCTTGATGAAGCGCAGGTACCGCTCGCGGGTCTCGGCCTGGAACTGTTCCTGCTCGATCTGCTGCTCCAGCACGTACAGCAGGTGAACCGGGTTGGCGGCCACTTCGTGCGGGTCGAAGTTGAAGACTTTCGACAGGATCTTGAACGCGAAGCGGGTGGACAGGCCATTCATGCCCTCGTCCACGCCCGCGCTGTCGCGGTATTCCTGGATCGACTTGGCCTTGGGATCGGTGTCCTTGAGGTTCTCGCCGTCGTAAACCCGCATCTTGGAGTAGATGTTCGAGTTTTCAGGCTCCTTGAGGCGCGAGAGCACGGTGAACTGAGCGAGCATTTTCAGGGTGTCTGGCGCGCAGTGGGCCTTGGCCAGCGAGCTGTTGAACAGAAGCTTGTCGTAGATCTTGATCTCGTCGCTGACGCGCAGGCAGTACGGCACCTTGACGATATAGATCCGGTCGATGAAGGCTTCGTTGTTCTTGTTGTTGCGGAAGGTGTGCCACTCCGATTCGTTGGAGTGGGCCAGCAGAATGCCGGTGAACGGGATCGCGCCCAGGCCCTCGGTACTGTTGTAGTTACCTTCCTGGGTGGCGGTGAGCAGTGGGTGCAGGACCTTGATCGGTGCCTTGAACATCTCCACGAATTCCATCAGGCCCTGGTTGGCCCGGCACAGCGCGCCCGAATAGCTGTAGGCATCGGCGTCGTTCTGTGGGTATTCCTCGAGCTTGCGGATGTCGACCTTACCGACCAGCGCCGAGATGTCCTGGTTGTTTTCATCGCCAGGTTCGGTTTTGGCCACGGCGATCTGGTTGAGGATCGACGGATAGAGTTTGACCACCTTGAACTGGCTGATGTCGCCCCCGAACTCTGCCAGTCGTTTGGTCGCCCATGGCGACATGATTGTATTGAGGTACCGGCGCGGGATGCCGTAGTCCTCTTCGAGGATCGTCCCGTCTTCGGTGGGTTTGAACAGGCCCAAGGGCGATTCGAAAACCGGCGAACCCTTGATGGCGTAGAAAGGGACTTTTTCGACGAGCTGTTTGAGTTTTTCAGCCAGGGACGACTTGCCGCCGCCTACAGGGCCGAGCAGGTAAAGGATCTGTTTCTTCTCTTCCAGGCCCTGGGCCGCATGGCGGAAGTACGAGACGATTTGCTCGATGCAGTCCTCCATGCCGTGGAAATCCTCGAACGCCGGATAGCGCCGGATGACCTTGTTGGAGAAGATGCGTGATAGCCGCGAGTTGGTCGAGGTGTCGAACAACTCAGGCTCGCCAATGGCCATCAGCAGACGCTCTGCGGCTGAGGCGTATGCGCTGCGGTCGGTTTTGCAAAGCTCCAGGTACTCCTGTAGCGAGAGCTCTTCCTGGCGTGTCGATTCAAAGCGTTGTTGGAAGTGGCTAAAAATACTCATGACGTCACCTCGCTCGATACGTGGAGCCGGCGGCGGATCGTCAGTCGATGTTGGATGGACGCCGATCACTCGGCAACCATTTACCCCCCAAACACCATAAAAGTAACTACCGATGACCCACGCGCCGGTGTACCGGCTCTCCCCTGATTCGGATGGCCTGAGGTAAGGATAGATCGGAATCGGGCATACAAAGAAGGAATGCGCGTGAAGGCAGTGTTACCGTTCGTCAGTTGGGGGCGCGAGCCCGCGTAGAACGCGGGATCGGGCGTCAAAAAAATATTTTCGAATCAGCCTTGTGCGGTTTCGCCAGGGAAAGTGGTTTTCCACAGTTCGAAACCGCCATCCATGCTGTAGACCTCGGAGAAGCCCTGTCCTACAAGATAGGCCGCAGCGCTCTGGCTGGAGTTGCCGTGATAGCAGACGACGACGAGCGGTTTGTCGAGATCGGCATTGCGGATGAAATCAGCGATGGAGTGGTTGTCCAGATGATGCGAGTCGGGGATGTGGTTGCTGGCGAACGTCTGCGCGTCGCGAACGTCGACCAGCACTGCGCCTTGTTCACGCAGGGCCTGGGCCTGCTCCGGCGGAATGCGTTTGAAGTCGGTCATGGCGTGGGCTCCTGGGCCGTTGGGTTCTCGTGCTTGGAGAACGGAAAAGGGAATTCTAACGCCGGGCCGCGAGGGAGTCGCCATTGCCAGGGTTGCTGGATGTTGAAGGCGCAAGGTTGCCGCGCTCGTCGCAGTCGCAATGGATCAGTTGCCGGGTGTCGACGTTGAGCATGCGCATTTTGCCGCCCCACACACAGCCGGTGTCCAGGGCATAGACGCCGGGCTCGTCGCATCGCCCTTCAAGGGCTGCCCAGTGGCCGAAGATGATGTTCAGCCCCTTCGTTCTGCGCTCCTTGTGGCTGAACCACGGCAGGTAGCCGGCCGGAGCGCTGTCCAGGCCTTCCTTGCTCTTGAGGTCCAACTTGCCGTCGGCGGTGCAGAAGCGCATGCGGGTGAAGTAGTTGGTGATGACCCGCAGCCGCGTGACGCCGTGCAGGTCCTTGTCCCACTTGGCCGGCTCGTTGCCGTACATGCCGTCCAGAAACGGTTCGAACAGGTTGTCGTCGCGCAGGGCTTCTTCGACTTCTTCGGCGCAGCGCAGGGCCTTTTTCAACGTCCACTGCGGCGGGATGCCGGCGTGCACCAGCGCGATATCACGCTCGGCGTCGTAGTGCAGCAGCTTTTGCTGACGCAGCCAGTCGAGCAGTTCCCTGGCATCCGGCGCTTCGAGAATTTCGCGCAGGGTGTCGCCCTTCTTCAGGCGCTCGATGTTGCGCCCGGCAGCCAGCAGGTGCAGGTCGTGATTACCCAGCACGCAGACGACTGAGTCGCGCATGGCGTAGAGATAACGCAGGGTTTCCAGCGAATGGGGACCGCGATTGACCAGATCGCCCACCAGCCAGAGCGTGTCTTTGCCGCGTTCGAACGAAACGCGCTCCAGCAGGCATTTCAGAGGTTCAAGGCAACCTTGCAGGTCGCCGACCGCGTAAACCGTCATCAGTGAAGCGCCCCCGGTACCGCCAGCCGGAAGGGTGCTATGACCGCGTCGAAGCGTTTGCCGTCTTCGGCGAGCATCTGATAGGTGCCCTGCATGTTGCCGACCTTGGTCGTCATCACGGTGCCGCTGCTGTAGGTGTGGCTTTGTCCGGCCTGGATCAGCGGCTGCTGGCCCACCACGCCGTCGCCGCGAACTTCTTCGACATGGCCGTCGCCGTCGGTAATCACCCAGTGGCGCGACAGCAGCTTGGCAGGCAGTTCGCCATTGTTGTGTACGGTGATGGTGTACGCGAACGCAAAGCGGTTCTGCTCGGGCTGAGACTGTTCGGCGAGGAAGCGGGTAACGACGCTGACGTCTACCTGATAACGAGGATCGGACATGCGAGAGGCCTTAAAGCGGGAGCGGAAAAAGCCGGAAAAGCCCGGAAAGGGTTCAGTCTAGGACATGTCGCGGGTAAAAAACCAATGGCGGCTTGGCCCCGGACATGTCCTGTCAGTATCAGATGGCAGGCTTGTCGCTGAGTTTGTCGGCCAGACGCACGAACGCAGCCAGATCCAGCTGTTCAGGCCGTAGGCTGCCATCTACGCCTGCTTCCGTGATTTCTTCGCTGGTGAGCAGCGCTTTCAGCGTGTTGCGCAGGGTCTTGCGACGCTGGTTGAACGCTTCGCGCACCACGCGCTCCAGCACGCGATGATCCTTGGCCGGATGCGGCAGGGTTTCGTGCGGCACCAGGCGCACGATGGCCGAATCGACTTTCGGCGGCGGGTTGAACGCGCCAGGGCCGACGTTGAACAGATGCTCCACGCGGCAGTGGTACTGAACCATGATCGACAGACGGCCCCAATCGCCACCGCCAGGCCCTGCGGCCAGGCGCTCGACCACTTCCTTCTGCAGCATGAAGTGCATGTCGCGGATCAGGTGGGCGTTTTGCAGCAGATGGAAAATCAGCGGCGTGGAAATGTTGTACGGCAGGTTACCGACCACGCGCAGGCTGCTGGGGGCTGCGTTGAGGCTGGTGAAGTCGAACTTCAGCGCATCGCCCTGGTGCAGGTTGAAATTGGGCAGGTGGCCGAACTGCTGCATCAGGATTGGCACCAGATCCTTGTCCAGTTCAACGACGTCCAGTTGCGCGCCGCTGCCCAGCAGGCCTTCGGTCAGGGCGCCCTGGCCCGGGCCGATTTCCAGCATGCGGTCATCGGCCTTGGCGCGGATAGAGCGCAGTATCTTGTCGATAACGCCTGCGTCGTGCAGGAAGTTCTGGCCGAAGCGCTTGCGCGCCTTGTGTTGGTATTGCTCGGTCATTTACGGGTCTCGGCCATCTGATAGGCGGTGTGCAACGCGACCTTGAGGCTGCCGGTGTCGATCTTGCCGCTGCCTGCCAGGTCCAGCGCGGTGCCGTGATCCACGGATGTGCGGATGATCGGCAGGCCAAGCGTGACGTTGACGGCGGCCCCGAAGCCTTTGTACTTGAGCACGGGCAGGCCCTGGTCGTGGTACATCGCCAGCACTGCGTCGCAGTGCTCCAGATATTTGGGGGTAAACAGAGTGTCGGCGGGCAGCGGGCCGCGTAAATCCAGGCCATCGCTGCGCAAACGCTCCAGGGTTGGTTCGATGATGTCGATTTCTTCGCGGCCCAGATGGCCGCCTTCGCCCGCATGCGGATTCAGGCCACAGACCAGAATGCGCGGGTGGGCGATGCCGAACTTGTTGACCAGGTCTGCGTGGAGAATGCGTGTCACGCGCTCCAGCCGGTCAGGGGTGATGGCATCGGCGATGTCACGCAGCGGCAGGTGAGTGGTCACCAGCGCGACGCGCAGATCACCCGTGGCGAGCATCATCACCACCTGTTCGGTGTGGGTCAGTTCTGCCAGGAATTCGGTATGCCCGGAGAACGGGATGCCGCTTTCGTTGATGACGCCCTTGTGCACCGGCGCGGTAATCATCCCGGCGAACTGGCCGTCGATGCAACCTTGCCCGGCGCGGGTCAGGGTTTCGAGCACGAAACTGCCGTTGGCCTTGTCCAGCTGCCCGGTGATGACAGGCGCACCCAGCGGGGTGTCCCAGACATACAGGCTGCCGGCAGGGGCGGGCAGGTCAGGAAAGGCATCCGGGGTGACTGGAATCAGGCTGACAGCCACGCCCAGTTGCGCGGCCCGCTCATTGAGCAGGTCGCAACTGGTGATGGCAATCAGGGGGTGAGGCTGGGACTGCGCGGCGAGCAGCAGGCAGAGGTCAGGACCAATGCCGGCGGGCTCGCCGGGTGTCAGGGCGAAACGCTGGGGTTTCACTGGGCAGCCTGGTCGGCGCCAGGGAGCTTGATTTCTACGTAGGCTTCGTCGCGGATCTGACGCAGCCAGGTTTGCAACTCTTCGTCGTATTTGCGGTTACGCAGTACGGTCATGGCCTGTTGCTCGCGAGCCTGATTGGTACTGTCGGTTGCGCGACGGCCCAGGACCTCAAGAACGTGCCAGCCGAATTGAGTCTGGAACGGCTTGGACACGACACCTTGTGGCGTCTCGTTCATCACATCGCGGAATTCAGGGACGAGCGAACGTGGGTCAACCCAGTTCATGTCGCCACCGTTGAGCGCCGAACCTGGATCTTCGGAGAAGCTCTTCGCCAGATCGGCGAAGTCTTCGCCGTTCTGAATGCGGTCGTAGATGCGCTGCGCGAGCATTTTGGTTTCGGCTTCGCTGCGGATTTCGCTTGGTTTGATCAGGATGTGACGAACATGAACTTCGTCGCGCATCTGGGTCTGATTCTCGCCGCCGCGTTTTGCCAGCAGTTTGATGATGATGAAGCCGCCCGGGGTGCGGGCAGGGGGCGTGACTTCACCCGGGCTCATGGAGTTGAGCATGTCGCCGAATGGCGGTGGCAGTTGAGCAGCTTTACGCCAGCCCATGTCGCCGCCGTCCAGGGCGCTTTCGCTGGCCGAGGAGGAGATTGCCAGTTGCTCGAAGTTGGCGCCTTGCTGCAACTTGCCGTAGATGTCCTTGGCCTTGACCGCCGCTGCCTGGATCTGGTCCGAGGAAGCGCTGTCAGGAGTCGGAATCAGGATGTTGGCCAGGTGGAACTCTTCGGAGAACTGCGCCTTGCCCAGGTCCGAAGCCAGGAAGTTCTTCACTTCCTGTTCCGAGACCTGAATACGCTCGGCCACACGGCGCTGACGCACCCGGCTGATGACCATTTCACGGCGGATCTGCTCACGGGCGGTGTTGTAGGACAGACCGTCGTGGGCCAGCGCCGCCTTGAACTGCTCGATGCTCATGTTGTTGCGTTGAGCGATGGTGCCGACCGCCTGGTTCAGTTCTTCGTCGGTGATTCGAATGCCGGAGCGTTCGCCGATCTGCAACTGCAGGTTTTCCAGGATCAGACGATCCAGGACCTGGGATTCCAGAGCGCTGGCCGGGGGGACGCCCTGGCCGCGCTTGGCGATGGTTTGCTGAACTTCACGGGTGCGCTGGTCGAGCTGGCTTTGCATGACCACGTCGTTGTCGACGATGGCTACAACCTTGTCGATGGAGCGCACTTCAGCGTGCGCTACGGTACCGATGAGTAGCGCGCCCAGCATCAGCGGGCGCAGACAATCAGAAAGCTTGGTCTTCACGTTCACGATAACCTTGGATGCCTTTGTCGAGGAAGCTTTCAACTTTTTGGCCAACTACGCCGCCAAGTCCCTTCAACACGATTTGTAGGAAGATGCCGCGGTCGCCTTTCTCGTTGGTCGCAACTTCTTGAGTGGATTCGTCGTAGTCGACCCAGTAGCGGTTGATCAGACGCAGCTTCCAGCAGCAGTTGTCGTATTCGAAACCACCGAAGGCCTCGAGGGTACGGTTGCGGTTGTAGTCGAACTGCCAGCGAGCGATAGCGCTCCACTGCGGTACGACTGGCCAGATGACCGAGAAGTCGTGCTGCTGGATCTTGTAGTAGTCCTTGATGACCGAGCCGTCTGGCAGAACCGCGTCACCGTTGCCCACGGTCCAGCGACCGGTGGTCTGGTCGTAGCGGATCTGGTCATTGCGGTAGCGGTAGCCGGCGTTGATGATCTTGCCCGGCTCGTCTTCAGGCTGGTAGTGAACCATGGCGCTGCCGGAGCGGGTGCTGCGGCTGTCCGGGTCCCAGTTGAAGTCCGACGTGGCACGCCAGTCGCGGTTGAAGCGATATTCGTACTCCAGCGCGTACGGCGATACGTTCGCTTGCGCGTCCTTGCGGTCTTCGAAGCTGACGCCCGGCAGTTGGACCTTGCGATCCTGGAAGTACAGCGCCTGACCGATGCTGAAGCGCTGGCGTTCAAAGCCGTTGTCTTCGATCCAGCGGTTGGTCACGCCCAGCGACAGCTTGTTCTCGTCACCCACGCGGTCGGAGCCCACGAAACGGTTGTCGCGGAACAGCGACGCGTAGTTGAACGTGGTTTCGGCCGAGTCGAAGATCGGGATGTCGCTCTGGTCCTTGTTAGGCACGTAGAGGTAGTACAGACGCGGTTCCAGGGTCTGGCGGAAGTCTTTGCCGAACCAGTTGGTATTGCGATCAAAGTACAGGCCGCTGTCGACGCTGAAGATCGGAATCGAGCGGTCCACGCCGCTGTCGAACTCTTCACCGGCCAGCAGGGTGCGCTTGCCCTGGCTGTCCAGGTCCAGATCGTATTTGGTGTACTGATATTTCAGCTTCGGCGTGACATAGCCATAGGAGGCGGTCAGCGGCAGGCTGATGGACGGCGCCAGATTCAAGCGGTTGCCGTTGGCACGAGCCAGGCCTGCAACGTTGGTGTCCAGCCGGTTGGACAGAATTCCGTCTTCATCGCTGTACTGGCCGGTGTGCAGGTCACGATCGAAGCGAACCAGCTCGGTCTCGTAATCGAACTTGAAGCCTTCAGGCTGGAACGGCAGCGTACCGTTGAGCACCAGCTGTGGCAGACGCGCGTAAGGCGTGATCTGCGTGATGGTGGTCAGCTGGTATTGCTGAACGTTCAGCACGCCTGTGTAGCTGTCGCCACGATAGGTCAGGGAACCCTGCTGGTTCAGGTAGTCGTGGGTGCTGACGCCTTCCTGCCCGCTCTTCAGATCCTTGAAGTAGTAAGGGTCGCTGACCTTGGTGTAGTCGACCTTGGCCGTCAGCCGCTCATCCAGACCACTGCGGTTCTGCCAGTTGAGCATCCAGCGGGTGTCTTTGTAATCGGTCTGCAGCTTGCGATCGTCGTTGTCGTCGTTCAGGTAAGCCGCGCCGAACTGACCTTCACTGCTCTTGGTCAGGTAGCGGAACTCGCCTTCGAGCAACAGGCCACGCTTGGCCATGTAGGTCGGGTACAACGTGGCGTCATAGTTTGGCGCCAGGTTGAAGTAGTACGGGGTGAGCAACGAGAAGCCTGTGTCGCTGCTGGCACCGATGGTCGGTGGCAGGAAGCCGGACTGGCGACGGTCGTCGATCGGGAAATAGATGTACGGCGTGTAGAGGACCGGGATGTCGTGAACGCGCAGTGTGGCGTTGGTCGCGGTACCGAAGCCGGTGGCCGGGTTCAGGGTGATGTTGTTGCCCTTTACCGTCCAGGCATTGCTGCTCGGTTCGCACGTGGTGTACGTACCGTCCTTGAGGCGGATGATCGCGTTCTCTGCACGACGGGCGTACAGCGCGTTACCACGCACGTTGGACTTGTGCAGCACGTACTCGGCGTTGTCGACCTTCGCTTCGCCAGTGTCCAGCTGGATTTCAGCATGGTCACCCACGATCAGGGCGCCGTTGTCGCGCAGACGGACATCGCCGTTCAGCTCGCCACGGTTCTCGGCCTGGTGCAGGCTCGCTTCGTCTGACTCGACCTGCATCGAACCCTGGCGCATGACGACGTCACCGGCCAGCGTTGCGATCTGTTCTTCCTGCTGGTAGCGCGAAGCCTTGGCACCGATGAACGTCGGGGCGTCGCTCTTGGCGGTCTTGTCGTCCATGCCAGGGCGAATCGGCTCGATGTAGGCGCCGGAGCAATAAGGGCCGGTCTCTGCCAGTTGGGCAGCGGTCAGCTTCTCGCGTGGGACCCAGTCCAGGTGGCTGTAGTCCGCGCTGCGCGATTTCAGGCCACGGCCCTTGGCCTCGGTGACCAGCATCGTCTTGGGCACGACTTCACCGCTTTCGGTGGTCGTCGTGCTTTCGGTCGCCGTGCTGCTGTTGGACGACACGCTGTTGGCGTCGTGCACAGGCCGCGGAGGCAACTGGGCTGCATTGGACTTCGGAGAGCAATCCCAGGAACCTGTTGCCGACACCGAACAGTCATACTGTTCAGCTGCAACCACGTACTGGGTGGCCAGGGGTTGCATCGCCAGCAAACTGCCGGTTACCAGCAACGGAAATTTTTTACGAAACGCGGGGGATTTCAATGCCATCTTATTAGTCCGGGCTTCCTGCGCGCCATCTGCCCGCGGGGGGGCCGCACGCCTCTCGATGGGCTGAAAAAGATGTCGGATAATAAAGCATGACCCGCTTGACGGCTAGCGCCGTCGGAGACCCTTGTAATGCCAGATCAAGATGTACGCCTGCAACACCTGAAAGTTTGGCTCGATGAGCAGCTGCCAAAATTGTTTTCTGCAAAGGGCTGGGGGACCGTACCCCCGGCCACGTTGACTGCGGCCAGCAGCGACGCCAGTTTTCGCCGTTACTTCCGGTGGGAGGGCGAGGGTCGCACTTTTATTGTGATGGATGCGCCGCCCCCTCAGGAAAACTGCAAACCCTTTGTGGATATCGCTCATTTATTGAGCGAATCGGGGATTAATGTTCCGATAATTTATGCCGAAGACCTGAGTCAGGGCTTTCTGCTGCTCAATGATCTGGGTCGAAAAACGTATCTGGATGTCATCGATGCGCAAAACGCCGATCAATTGTTCGCGGATGCCATCGACGCACTTCTGGCCTATCAGCAGTTGCCGATGCAGGCGCCCCTGCCAAGTTATGATGTCGCGTTGTTGCGCCGCGAGCTGGAATTGTTTCCCGAGTGGTACGTGAAACGTCATCTGGGTATCGAATTCGATGCCTCGCAGCAGGCCAGTTGGCAGCGGATCAGCGAGCTGCTGATCGAAAGCGCCCTGGCACAGCCCAAAGTGCTGGTTCACCGCGACTACATGCCGCGCAACCTGATGCTCAGCGAGCCCAACCCTGGCGTGCTGGATTTCCAGGATGCGGTGTATGGCCCGGTCACCTATGACATCACATGCCTGTTCAAGGATGCGTTCCTGAGCTGGCCCGAGGAGCGCGTTGCCAGCTGGCTGAAGGTTTACTGGGACAAGGCCGCAGCACTGGGCATTCCCGTGCAGGATGATTTCGAAGAGTTCCGCCGCGCCAGCGATTTGATGGGCGTTCAGCGTCACTTGAAGGTGATCGGCATCTTTGCCCGCATTTGTCATCGTGATGGCAAGCCGCGTTACGTTGCCGATGTTCCGCGTTTCTTCTCCTATATAGAGGCTGTGCTGGCACGCCGGCCGGAGTTGGTCGAACTGAACAATCTGCTGACCAGTCTCGGTCAGCCAAAACAAGAAGCCTGAGCATCAATTGCTGCTTTGAAGGTACGGATGTGAAGACTGTTTCCAAGAGGAACCCATGAAAGCGATGATTCTGGCCGCCGGCAAAGGCGAGCGCCTGCGTCCGTTGACGCTGCACACGCCCAAGCCGTTGGTGCGCGCCGGTGGCGTGCCGCTGATCGAGTATCACCTGCGCGCACTCAAGCGCGCAGGCTTCACAGAGGTGGTCATCAACCATGCCTGGCTCGGACAGCAGATCGAAGATTACCTGGGTGATGGCAAGCAGTTGGGCCTGAACATCCGCTATTCGCCCGAGGGCGAGCCGCTTGAGACCGGCGGCGGGATTTTTCGGGCGCTGCCGTTGCTGGGCGATGAGCCATTTCTGGTGGTCAATGGCGATATCTGGACCGAGTGTGACTTCGCCGGGCTGAACGGGCCGCTTCAGGGGCTGGCGCATCTGGTGCTGGTAGATAATCCTGCGCACCATCCGACCGGCGACTTCGCGCTGGTCGATGGCAAGGTACTGGATGACTCCAGTCTGCCGCGCCTGACCTACAGTGGGATCGCCGTCCTGTATCCGCAGCTGTTTGCCGGATGCAGCGAGGGCGCTTTCAAACTCGCGCCGCTGCTGCGTGATGCCATGGCCAAGGGGCAGGTGAGCGGTGAGCACCTGACCGGGCGCTGGGTGGATGTCGGTACCCATGAACGGTTGGCGGAAGTCGAGCAGATCCTTGCGGTGAAATCCTAGATGCTCTGGCCATTCACGGTGATCGGTGGTGGCGCCGGGTATGCGATTGCCAGCATTCCGGGCGCCATGCTGGGCGCATTGCTCGGCCAGGCGCTGGACCGGCGACTGCATGTGCAGAGCCTGGCCGAACTCTGGGAGCGCGCCCGAGGGCGTAGCGTTCCGCGAGATGACGAGTTGCTCTTCATTCTTTTGGGGCGTGTGGCCAAGAGTGATGGCCGGGTGGTCGACGGTCACATTCAGCAGGCCCGGGTGGAAATGCGCCGCCTGGACCTGAGCGAGGCGGCGACGCGGCGTGCGATTGCGGCGTTCAATCGCGGCAAGGATGGGCGCGATAATCTGCAGGTCCATCTGCACCGGCTGAAAACCCAGCCCCATGCTGCCGAAGGATTGCTGCGCGCCAGCTGGCGCATGGCCTGGGCAGATGGCCGGGCATCGCGGACCGAACGCAGTCTGATCGTGCTGTGGGGCAAGTGGCTTGGGTGGACGCCAGAGCGGGTCGAGGCGCTGTCGGCCACCGAGGACGAACAACGCAATCGCGCGCCTGCCAGCAGTGGCGGTGAGTATCAGGAAGCGTTGCGCCTGCTGGGTGTGCGTTCGGATGCGGAGCCTGCGCAGATCAAGCGTGCGTATCGGCGTCTGCTCAGCCGCCATCATCCGGACAAGATTGCAGGCTCAGGCGCGAGCCAGATGCAGGTGCGAGACGCCACCGAAAAAACCCGCGAGCTGCACAATGCCTACGCGGTGATCCGCGACCGGCGCGGGTTTCGCTGACCCTCGTTTCCGTAGCAGCACGGGGTGTGTAGATAATTTGTGAGCGACCCCATTCCCCGTAGCAGTCCGGCTTGCCGGCGTCGGCGCCTTCAGAATCGCTGACGCCGGCAAGCCGGACTGCTACGGTGCGAGATTCAGGGGCGCGCGTTTACTCGCTTTCCAGCCACCCGCGGACCCGGCGGAACAATTGATCCTGCTCGGTGGCCGGGTTGCCGGGTACGGCATTGAGCGCCACTTGGGTGAAGCGGGCATTCTTGATGCGTTTGCTGACGTCCAGGCGATCCTTGGCCTGCTGGCGAGGCACGGACAGTTCGCGGTTGACGAAGTCCGCCGTCGGGACCTTGAGCGTAGGCAGCAATTGCAGCAGCGTCGGGGTCTGCTGGCTGGTCTGCACCGCCGTCACCATCACCAGTTTCTGGATAGCCGGCGCAGGGCGCTCGCTCATGTAGCGCGCCACCCAATACGCCCCCGTTCCGTGACCCAGCAGCGCGATGCTGTGGGCCTTGTTCTGTTGAGCGAAGGCCACGGCGCTGTCGATGCGGGCGAAGATTTTTTCGGCGTTGGCCTTGTCTCGTTCCGCCTGGGCCGCAGCCTGTTCGGCCGCCGCCGTCGCATCGGCTTCTGCGCTGGCCGCAGGGTCTGGCGCTTTGGCCTTGTCTTTATCCGCGGCGGCCTTGTCGTCCGTGGTCGTTGAGTCGGCGTTGCGTGCAAGAACACCGTCGCTATCGACATCCGGCAGGGTCAGGCTCAGGCTTGCCCAGCCCACGTCCGGCAGTTTACGGCGCAGCGGACCGACTGCATTGGGCCAGTCTGCGGACTCATCGGCGCCCGGAACGATCACCACCGCGCCCTTGGGCTCGTCGACGTTTGCAGGCTTCCACAAGGCCAGGAAACTTTCGTCACCGGCCTGCAATTGCTGTTGCTCGTTTTGAGGAATCTGACGCTCCAGCGCCTGCGAATCTTCCTGGCTGCGTGATGGCAGCGCGGCGCGTTCTGGCGCCTTTTCTTCAGCCTTCGCGCCGCTGGCCGGTGCGGGATCGGCCGCCAGGGCCATCTGCGAGCAAGGTAAGATCAGTGTCAGGCAAATCGCGGGAAACATTGCGCGAATGGTGTAGGACATCGAATATTCCAAAGGCCAGTAACAATTCTGGCAGCCTAAAGGGTTGATGACGGTTTGTCAGGCCGGGTAGCGCCGCCCGCTTTCAGGCGCCATGCACACCAGATGATCGATCGAGGATTCGGGGAAGTGGGGATGACAGATTGAGAATCCGCGTGCTGTGCCTTCGGGTTATCGGCTGCCCGGTAGCGCTCTTGATGGGCGTGCTGCTGATGGCCTTGTCCGGCCTTGTGCAGGCTGGCGTGGCGCCAGCGCCGCCGGATCCGCTCAACGCGGCCCAGCGTGAGTGGCTCAACCAGCATGGACAACTGCGCGTCGGCCTGGTGTTGCAGGCGCCTTATGCCCAGTTCGACCGCAGGGCGCAGGTGTTGTCGGGGGCCAACGTGGATCTGGTCAACCTGATGGCCAGGACCCTGCAAGTCGAACTGCTGTGGCGCAACTTCTCCGATCAGGCCGAGCTTGAGAAAGCTCTCGCCGAGGGCCAGATCGATTTTGCTCCGGGCCTGACCCAGACCCCGGCCGGCCTGCGCATGTGGCTGTTTTCCGACCCTTACATGCGTGTGCCGCAACTGATCGTGGGCGAGCGGGACGGTGCCGGCGCCGTGGATCTTGAAAAACTCGGCGAGCAGGTGCGCATCGCCGTGCGCATGCCCAGCGCGACGGCTGACTACCTCCGTTCCAATTACACCCATCTCAATTTGCAGGGCGTGCCGCTGGACCGCCAGGCTTTGCAATTGCTGCTCAGCCAGCAGGCGCGCTATGCGGTGGTCGATGAGGCCCAGCTCAGCCGCCTGTCTCGGGAAAACGAGTTCGCCGATCTGGCGGTGGTGGGGGATATCGGCTTCCCGCAATTGCTGCGCGTGGCCTCGCGACGCGATGCGCCGCAGCTCGCCGAGATCATCAGCCAGGCGCTGAACGCGATTGCGCCCAAGGACCTGGAGCAATTGCATGCCCAGTGGCTGCAACCCAAGTACGCGCGGGTCAGCGAGTCGCCGGGGCTGTGGAAAAACATCGCGCTACTGTTCCTGGTGCTGTTTCTGGCCAGCGCGGCGATTGTCTATTGGCAGCGCAAACAGCAGCAGGCCCTTGAGCGAGAGCTGCTGGCCGCCCGTGAAGACATCACCCGGCGGTTGGCCGGCGAAGAGGCGCTGCGTCTGGCGCAGTTTTCCATCGACCAGAGCACCGTGGGCATTCTCTGGGTCAACTGGGACAGCCACGTGCGCTACGCCAACCAGGCTGCCGAAAGCATGCTGGGCTATGGGCGAGGCGGGGTGGTCGACCGGCCTTTGATCGACTTCGAGCCGGGCCTGAACATGGACCGCTGGCTCAACCTGTGGAAGAACGCACGCGCCAGCGACGATGCACCGCAGAACTTCGAAAGCAATTGTGTGCGCGCCGATGGCAGCATTCTGCCCGCTGATGTGTCCCTGAGTTTCCTGCGCTTTCGCGCTGCTGAGTACCTGGTGGTGTTCATCACCGACGTCACCGAGCGCCGCCGTTCCCTGGCGGCATTGCAGGAAAGCGAGGCGCGCTTGCAGGTGCTGGCCGAGCAGTTGCGCGAGTTGTCGGCCCACCTGGAAACGGTTCGGGAAGAGGAAAAGGCTCGCATTGCCCGGGAAGTTCACGACGAGCTGGGTCAGATGCTGACCGTGCTCAAGCTGGAAACCTCCATGTGCGAGCTGGCCTACGCCGATCTCGATCCTGGACTGCGCGAGCGGCTCAACAGCATGAAGCGCCTGATCGCTCAACTGTTCCAATTGGTGCGGGACGTGGCCACCGCGTTGCGTCCGCCGATCCTGGATGCGGGCATCGCTTCGGCCATCGAGTGGCAGGCCCGACGCTTCGAGGCGCGCACGCAGATTCCGTGTCTCGTGCAGGTGCCGGACAACCTGCCAAGGCTTGCCGATGCGACGGCTATCGGCCTGTTTCGCATTCTTCAGGAGGCGCTGACCAACGTCATGCGCCACGCCGAGGCGCATTCGGTCGAGCTGAACCTGAGCCTCAAGGCGGGTGTGCTGAGCATGAGCGTGGCCGACGATGGCAAGGGCTTCGATCAGGCGGCGGAGCGTCCGGCGTCGTTTGGTCTGGTGGGCATGCGCGAGCGGGTGCTTATCATGGGCGGACGATTGCATCTGGACAGCACGCTGGGAGAAGGCACAACCTTGCATATCCAGATTCCGCTGGAACAGGTCGCGCAGGAGCAAGTGCAGTGATTCGTGTATTGGTCGCCGAAGATCACACCATCGTCCGTGAGGGCATCAAGCAGTTGATCGGCCTGGCCAAGGATCTTCAGGTGGCGGGGGAGGCCGCTAATGGCGAACAGCTTCTGGAAGCCCTGCGCCATATCGAGTGCGAAGTGGTGTTGCTGGATATCTCCATGCCCGGGGTCAACGGCCTTGAGGCGATTCCCAGGATTCGCGCGCTGAACAATCCGCCAGCGATTCTGGTGCTGTCGATGCACGATGAGGCGCAGATGGCGGCGCGCGCCCTGAAGATCGGTGCGGCCGGTTACGCTACGAAAGACAGCGACCCCGCGCTGCTGCTGACGGCGATCCGACGGGTGGCGTCGGGCGGGCGCTACATCGACCCTGACCTGGCCGACCGCATGGTGTTCGAGGTGGGCCTGACCGACAGCCGGCCGTTGCACTCGCTGTTGTCCGAGCGTGAGTTCTCGGTGTTCGAACGCCTCGCCCAAGGGGCCAACGTCAACGACATCGCCCAGCAACTGGCCCTGAGCAGCAAGACCATCAGCACCCACAAGGCGCGGTTGATGCAGAAGCTCAACATTACATCGCTGGCTGAATTGGTGAAGTACGCGATGGAGCACAAGCTGGTCTGAAAACGACATTCCAGCCAGCACCGAACCACCCTGTGGGAGCGAATTCATTCGCGAGGCGGTGGTTCGGACGATACGGATGCAGCGCCTGAAAGCCCGTCATCCCGAATGAATTCGGTCCCACAGGTACGGTGTCCGATCCTGCGATGTAATCAGTCCCACAGCCGTTGTAGAAACCTCCCTCAAAGCCACATACCTATCCCCGCCATCCGTGTAGGGCAATCCCTACCCCCCACCTTCCACCGCGCCTAGGCGAATCTCTCCTACCCCCCGATTTGCGCGGTGTTCAGGCTGATCTAGGCTTGTTCCCACGTTTGATTAAACAAGGGTGTGGGTAATGAGCAACGTCGATTCTAGCGCTGGGGCGAGTGATGTTCTGGTCAGCTTTCGTGGTGTGCAAAAGAGCTACGACGGCGAAGTTCTGATCGTCAAAGACCTCAACCTGGACATTCGCAAAGGCGAATTCCTCACCCTGCTCGGGCCTTCGGGTTCCGGCAAGACCACGAGCCTTATGATGCTCGCAGGTTTCGAAACCCCGACCGCAGGCGAGATCCTGCTGGCGGGCCGTTCGATCAACAACGTGCCGCCGCACAAGCGCGACATCGGCATGGTGTTCCAGAACTACGCCCTGTTCCCGCACATGACGGTCGCCGAGAACCTGGCGTTCCCGCTGTCGGTGCGTGGCATGAGCAAGACCGACGTCGCCGAGAAAGTGAAGAAGGCGCTCGACATGGTGCAGCTCGGCGCGCTTTCCCACCGTTACCCGGCGCAGATGTCTGGCGGTCAGCAGCAGCGTGTGGCCCTGGCCCGCGCCCTGGTGTTCGAACCGCAACTGGTGCTGATGGACGAACCCCTCGGCGCACTGGACAAACAACTGCGTGAACACATGCAGATGGAGATCAAACACCTGCACCAGCGGCTGGGCGTCACCGTCGTCTACGTGACCCACGACCAGGGCGAAGCGCTGACCATGTCGGATCGCGTGGCAGTCTTCCATCAGGGTGAAATCCAGCAGATCGCCCCGCCACGTAGCCTGTACGAAGAGCCGAAAAACACCTTCGTCGCCAACTTCATCGGCGAAAACAACCGTATCAACGGCACCTTGCTCAGCCAGACCGGCGACCGCTGCCAGGTGGCCCTGACCCGTGGCGAAAAAGTCGAGGCGCTGGCGGTGAACGTGGGCGCGCCGGGCAGCCCGGTCACCCTGTCGATTCGCCCTGAGCGGGTGAACCTCAACGGCCGCAGCGAAAGTTGCGTGAACCGTTTCTCCGGTCGCGTGGCCGAGTTCATCTACCTGGGCGACCACGTGCGGGTGCGTCTGGAAGTGGCTGGCAAAACCGATTTCTTCGTCAAGCAACCCATCGCCGAGCTGGACCCGGCGTTGAGCGTTGGCGACGTTGTGCCCATTGGATGGCAGGTCGAGCACGCCCGCGCGCTGGACCCTTTGCAGGAAGCGCATTGATTCAAACGCTGTAGTCGCAAAAGAAGCACCCAGAGGCGAAAAAATCGCCCCCAACGCTTACACAAATCGTTCGTGGAGAGAAAAACAAATGCTCAAGACATTGAAGCTCACCGCCTTATCGGTCGGCATGATGTGCGCGGCGCAAGCCATGGCCGCCGATCTGACTGTCATTTCCTTCGGTGGTGCGAACAAGGCAGCCCAGGACAAAGCCTTCTACGCCCCCTGGGAAAAGGCAGGCAACGGCAAGATCATTGCCGGCGAATACAACGGTGAGATGGCCAAGGTCAAAGCCATGGTCGACACCAAGAGCGTGACCTACGATCTGGTGGAAGTCGAATCCCCTGAACTGGCTCGCGGCTGCGACGAAGACATGTTCGAAGAGATCGACCCGGCCATTCTGGGCAAGAAAGAAGACTACGTGCCTGGCGCTATCCAGACCTGTGGCGTGGGCTTCTTCGTGTGGTCCACGGTACTGGCCTACAACGCCGACAAACTGAAAACCGCGCCGACCAGCTGGGTCGATTTCTGGGACACCAAGAAATTCCCGGGCAAACGTGGCCTGCGTAAAGGCGCCAAGTACACCCTGGAATTTGCGCTGATGGCTGACGGCGTTGCGCCGAAAGACGTCTACAAAGTGCTCGCCAGCAAAGACGGCCAGGACCGTGCGTTCAAGAAGCTCGACGAACTCAAACCAAGCATCCAGTGGTGGGAAGCCGGTGCCCAGCCACCGCAATTCCTGCAATCGGGTGACGTCGTGATGAGCTCGGCCTACAACGGCCGCATCGCCGCCGTGCAGAAAGAGAGCAACCTGAAAATCGTCTGGACCGGCGGCGTCTACGACTTCGACTCCTGGGCGATTCCGAAGGGCGCGAAAAACGTCGAGGAAGCCAAGAAATTCCTGGCCTACACCCTCAAGCCTGAACAGCAGAAGACCTACTCCGAGAACATCGCTTACGGCCCGGCCAACTCCCAGGCTGTCAGCCTGCTGACCGCCGACAACCAGAAAAACATGCCGACCACTCCTGAGAACATCAAGGATCAGGTGCAGTTGAGCGTGAGCTTCTGGACCGACAACGGCGAAAACCTGGAGCAGCGTTTCAACTCCTGGGCTGCCAAGTAAGCTGATTTATCCGGCTCTATCCCTTGTCTTGCCTACGCGGCAGGGCAGGGGACGCACCCCTCGTTCAAAGATTTTCGGAGTTCGCTATGGCCACCGCCGTGCCCCTGACTGAAGGCGCCAGCCCGACCTTGAAGCAACGCCTGGCCCGTGCCGAGCGCGTCAACCGCTGGAAGGCTCAGGCGTTGATCGCGCCATTGGCGATTTTCCTGCTGCTGGTGTTTCTGGTGCCGATTGCGGCGCTGCTCTACAAAAGCGTGAACAACCCTGAAGTGGTTGGCGGCATGCCGCTCACGGTTGTCGAAGTGTCCAAGTGGGACGGCAAGGGCCTGCCCCCTGAAGCGGTGTACAAGGCCGCGAGCCTGGACCTGGCCGATGCCCGCAAAAACCAGACCCTGGGCGATCTGTCCAAGCGCCTGAACCAGGAACTGGCCGGCTACCGCAGCCTCTTGGCAAAAACTGCCCGCGCGCTGCCATTCAAGGAAGAGCCCGCGTCTTATAAAGAAGCTATGGAAGCCATTGACGAGCGTTGGGGCGATCCCGCGTACTGGCAGGCCGTGCGTCGCAACACTTCAAGCTTCACCCCCTATTACCTGCTGGCCGCTGTCGACCATCGCATCGATGACCTCGGTGAAGTGGCGCCCGCGACCCCGGATCAGGCGATCTACATCGACGTCTTCGCCCGCACCTTCTGGATGGGCGCGGTCATCACCGTGATCTGCCTGCTGCTGGCCTATCCACTGGCGTACCTGCTGGCGAACCTGCCCGCACGGCAGAGCAACCTGTTGATGATTCTCGTGCTGTTGCCGTTCTGGACGTCAATTCTGGTGCGTGTGGCCGCGTGGATCGTATTGCTGCAATCGGGTGGCCTGATCAACGGCGCGCTAATGGCAATGGGCATTATCGACAAGCCGCTGGAACTGGTGTTCAACCGGGTCGGCGTGTACATCTCGATGGTCCACATCATGCTGCCGTTCATGATCCTGCCGATCTACAGCGTGATGAAAGGCATCTCGCCGACCTACATGCGTGCCGCGATTTCCCTGGGCTGCAACCCCTTCGCCAGCTTCTGGCGGGTGTACTTCCCGCAGACCTACGCCGGCATAGGCGCGGGCTGTCTGCTGGTGTTCATCCTTGCCATCGGCTACTACATCACCCCGGCATTGCTGGGCAGCCCGAACGATCAGATGGTCAGTTACTTCGTGGCGTTCTACACCAACACCAGCATCAACTGGGGCATGGCGACGGCCCTGGGCGGCCTGCTGTTGCTGGCGACCGTGGTGCTTTACCTGATCTATAGCTGGCTTGTCGGCGCCAGCCGCCTGCGTCTGAGCTGAGGAGAGAAACATGCTGAGTCCTTATTCCTCGCCCGTCGAGCGCGTCTGGCACTACACCCTGCGCATTCTGTGCGCGCTGATCCTGTTGTTCCTGGTGCTGCCGGTGCTGGTGATCGTGCCGTTGTCGTTCAACTCGGGCAGCTTCCTGGTCTATCCGCTGCAGGGCTTCTCGCTGCACTGGTATCAGGATTTCTTCAACTCGGCTGAGTGGATGCGCTCGCTGAAGAACAGCCTGATCGTCGCCCCGGCCGCCACTGTGCTGGCCATGGGCTTTGGCACGCTTGCAGCGATTGGCCTGACGCGCAGCAACTTCCCCGGCAAGGCGCTGGTGATGGCGCTGGTGATCTCGCCGATGGTGGTACCGGTGGTCATCATCGGTGTGGCCAGCTACCTGTTCTTCGCGCCATTGGGCCTGGGCAACAGCTACACCTCGCTGATCCTGGTGCACGCGGTGCTGGGTGTGCCGTTCGTGATCATCACCGTGTCGGCCACGCTGCAGGGGTTCAACTACAACCTGGTGCGTGCTGCGGCAAGCCTTGGTGCTTCCCCGGTGACCGCGTTCCGCCGCGTGACCCTGCCACTGATCGCACCGGGGGTGATTTCCGGCGCGCTGTTCGCCTTCGCCACCTCGTTCGACGAAGTGGTGGTGACCCTGTTCCTCGCCGGCCCTGAGCAGGCCACCTTGCCTCGGCAGATGTTCAGCGGTATCCGCGAAAACCTCAGCCCCACCATCGCCGCGGCGGCCACCTTGCTGGTGGGTTTCTCGGTGGTGCTGTTGCTGGTGCTGGAATGGCTGCGCGGGCGCAGCGAGAAATTGCGTACGGCGGTGGTGGAGTAAGCGTCGCCCCCGCCCCGTAGCAGCACGGCTTGCCGGCGGTAGCGATCTTGCGGCCGCCACCGCCGGCAAGCCGGACTGCTACAGGTGTGGTGCGGATCTCAAGACCATCGTCGCCTCTCAAACCCGCGCCATACCGTTTAGACTTCACCGCTCCCCACCTTGCTCCGGAGCCCCTCGGTGAACGTCAACGACGCCAGTTTCGAAGAACTGCTCAACGCTTTGCATGACGGCGTGTACATCACCGATGGCAGCGGCACGACGCTCAAGGTCAATCACGCCTACGAACGGCTCACGGGTCTGAGTGGTGCCGATCTCATCGGGCGCTCGATGCAGGAGCTGGTCAAGGAAGGGGTCATTTCACAATCGGCGTCCCTGCGTGTATTGCAGGAAGGCCGGCCGGTGTCGGTGATGCAGAGCCTGAGCCAAGGCAAGAAACTGCTGGTCAGTGCAACGCCCATTCTCGATGCCGAGCACCGGGTTTCCTACGTCGTCAGCACCGTGCGCGACATGACCGAACTGCTGCGCATGAAGCACGAGCGCGACGAATTGCAGCAGCTCAAGCAACTGCGCAACAGCACTGCCAGGCTGCACGCGGGCCAGCGCGACAACCTGTTGCACTCGCCGCTGATGGCCGATCAGGAAGTATCGGGTCGTGTGTTTGCCCTGGCCCGGCAAGTGGCGAGCAGTTCGGTGAAGGTCTTGCTGCAGGGCGAGACTGGCGTCGGCAAAACCCTGGTCGCGCAGTTCATCCATAACGCCAGCCCGCGTGCCAGGGAGCCATTTCTGGCGCTCAACTGCGGCGCACTGCCTGAAAACCTGATCGAAGCCGAACTGTTCGGCTATGCCCCCGGTGCCTTCACCGGGGCAGGCCCGAAAGGCAAGCGTGGGTTGCTGGAGCTGGCGCACAACGGCACGCTGTTTCTCGATGAGATCGGCGATTTGCCGCTGCCGGTACAGGTCAAGTTGCTCAAGGTCATCGAGGAAAACCGCTTCATCCCTGTGGGTGGGCTGGAATTGAAAGAGGTCGATGTGCGCATCATCAGCGCCACCCATCACGACCTCAAGCAGCGGGTGGCAGAAGGGACGTTTCGCGCCGACCTTTATTACCGGCTCAACGTGGTGCCGATCAGCATTCCGGCCCTGCGCGAGCGCAGTGAGGAAATCCCGCCGCTGCTCAACTATTACCTGGAGAGCTTCAACACGCGCTACGAACGTCAGGTGCAGTGGAGCCTGGAAGCGCTGGACCTGATGTGCGAGTACGCCTGGCCCGGGAATATTCGCGAATTGATCAACATCACCGAACGGCTGGTGGTGACCAACCAAACCGGCATCATCGAAGCACTGGACCTGCCCGAAGAGATCCTCAACCTCGACCCCCGGAACATCGACGACAGTCGCCTGCCATTGCGCAAGGTGCTGGAGAACGCAGAGCGCTCGGCCATCCGCGCAGCCTTGCAGGTGCATAAGACCACCCGCCTGGCTGCCAAGGCGCTGGGCGTCAGCCAGGCGACGGTGGTGCAGAAGATGAAACGCTGGGAACGCTCTGATTAGGATTTCAATCAAGCCCCGAAAAACCGATCAGAAAACCAATCAGGACTGGCCGGTCAAAACCCCTTAAAACCACGCGTGAATCGCGCAAAGCCCCATACCAGAAGGCTTTGCGCGATATGGCACAGCTTTCGCTATCTCATCCTGCACGTCTCTCACTAAAACAACGCCTACAGGACGAGCCCGATGAGCACGACTATTTCCAAAAACAGTGCCTCCAACATCAGCGCCTTCAAGATCGCCAACAAACTGATCACCGGCCTTGACGCTATCGAGCAGCTTGCTAGCGAACTGACTCGCCTGAATGTCAACAACCCGCTGATCGTTACCGACGCCATTCTGGTCAAGTCCGGCACCGTGGACCTTGCCCTGGCGCAACTGGGTGGCCGTCGTTACGGCATCTTCGATCAGGTCAAACCCGAGCCTGAAATTTCCATTGTCGAAGACTGCACCCGCGCCTATCGCGAAGGCGGTCATGATGGCCTGATCGGCGTGGGTGGCGGCAGCGCCATCGACATCGCCAAGGGCGTTGCGGCCTTTGCAGGTCATGAAGGGCCGCTGGCCGAGCTGTTTGGCGTCGACCTGGTGAAGCGCAAGGGGCCGGCGCTGATTGCGATTCCGACCACTGCGGGCACCGGTTCCGAAGTGACTAACGTGGCGATCTTCTCCGATAAAGAAGCACAGCTGAAAAAAGGCATCGTCAGCGACTTCCTGTTGCCGGACGTCGCGCTGGTCAGCCCGGTCATGACGCTGACCTGCCCGCGCAGTGTGACGGCGGCCAGTGGCGTCGATGCGCTGGTGCATGCGGTCGAGTCGTATCTTTCGGTCAATGCCTCGCCCATCACTGACGCCATCGCCCTGGGCGCCATCAAGCTGATCGCCAAGGCGCTGCCAAAGGCCTACGCCAACCCGGCCAACCTGCAAGCCCGCGAAGACATGGCCACCGCCAGCCTGATGGCCGGCATGGCATTCGGCAACGCCGGTGTGGGCGCCGTGCATGCGCTGGCCTATCCGCTAGGCGGGCGTTTCAACATTGCTCATGGTGTCAGCAATGCCTTGCTGCTGCCCTACGTGATGGAGTGGAACAAGATGGCCTGCGTCGAGCGCTTCCGTGATATCGGCGAAGCCATGGGCGTGCGCGTCGCCGACCTGAGCGACAAGGACGCCGCCGATCAGGCGGTCAAGGCCATGGCCGAGCTGTGCGCCGCTGTGGACATCCCCTCCGGCATGCGCAGCTTCAACGTCCCCGAAGACGCCATTCCTGCGATGGCCGAAGAAGCCAGCAAGATCGACCGGCTGATGCGCAACAACCCGCGCAAATTGACCGCCGCAGATATCGAGAAGATCTATCGCGCAGCGTACTGATCCCGAAAAGCAAAGACGCCCCGGCATCCGGCCTGGGCGTTCGCCGTTACAGACCAAGCAATAAGACCAATAAAATAGGTGCACACCATGTCCGACACTCCTGCGCAGCGGAGCGAAAGCCCCTACATCCCGCTCGGTCCATTCAAGGTCCGGCTGCCGTTCATTCACTATAAATTCGAGATGCCGGACTACCTGCAAGGGCTGCTGATGTGCGCCGTGGACCTGGCTGCCATCCCGCTGATGACCGAACTGCTCGGCATGCCGTTCGAGGTGGCGCTGGCGGTGGTGATGCTCAACGGCTTGCTTTACCTGACGCACCATTTGCTCGGCGACCCGACTGTGCCTGGCTGGATCACCCCGGCGGTGCCGCTGCTGATGGCCTACTGCGCGCAGTTCCCCGTGGGCCCGGAGCGTGTCCATGCCTTGATTGCCTTCCAGTTGATGCTCGGGGTGTTCTCGATTGCACTCGGTGCGACGGGCATGGCGAAGAAGGTCGTCGAATACGTGCCCTCGGCCATCAAGTCGGGGATCATCGTCGGCGCCGGCTTGAGTGCGGTGATTGCGGTGTTCCAGGTCGGTGGCAAGTTCAACGTGCTGCCGTGGACGATTTCCATCGCAGTCGGCATCGCGTTCTACCTGATCTTCTCCCAGCACTTCAACGACCTTAAGCAGCGCAACCGCTTCTGGTGGAACTTCGCAAAGTTGGGAATTCTGCCGATCATTCTGCTGGCGGTGGTGATCGCGCCGCTGTTCGGTGAAGCGCCCTGGCCGACCATTCAGTGGGGCATCAGCAAGCCGGACTTCGCCGGACTCTGGAACAACTACACCGTGTTCGGTCTGGGCATGCCGCCCCTGTCGATGTTCATCTCGGCGCTGCCGACCATGCTGGCGGTGTACATCATCGTCTTTGGCGACGTGCTGAGTGCGAAATCGCTGCTCGATGAAGCAGAAACCGTTCGCACCGATGAAGTCGTGGATTACAACCCTGACCGCGCTCATCTGATCTTCGGTGCGCGCAACGCCTTCATGAGCATCTTCGGCCCTGATGTCGCCATGTGTGGTCCGAAATGGGCGGCCATGCTGGTGGTGGTGATCGAGCGCTTCAAGGGCGGACCGAAGGCGATGCAATCGATCATCGGTGGTGTTGGGTCGTTCCGCTGGGGCACCAACACCGGTTTGCTACTGTTGCCGGTCGTGACCCTGGTCCAACCGATCCTCGGCGTGGCGTTGTCGCTGACCTTGCTGATTCAGGGTTATGTCAGCGTGCGTCTGGGCATTCTCGAAGCGCGCAGCCAGCGGGATCTGGGCATCGCCGGTGTGATCGGCGCGGTGCTGGCGATCAAGGGCGCCAGTTGGGCCTTCGGGATCGGTGTAGTGCTGTGCCTGCTGATCTACGGCAAGAACTTCTTCAAGGGCGAAGTGGACGGCACGTTCAGCAAGGACCTGAAGGCGCTGGATGCCAAGCCGGTCGCCAAGGCTGAGCGCGTGAAGGAACAAGCACTGGTCGACTGATAGACACAAATCCCGTAGCAGCACGGCTTGCCGGCGGGGGCGTTCATTATGATGTTCCCCACGACAGGTGGACATCTGTCTAAGCAACCTCAGCCAAATACCTTGCCTCGTATTCCACGGGGCTAAGGTATTTCAGGCTGGAGTGGCTCCTACGACGGTTATAAAAC
>Ga0207713_1000935_pt1 | contig 26198 bp, 13 predicted proteins | sample KBSS64metaG_FD_184404 | JGI IMG/M metagenome (GOLD analysis project Ga0207713, IMG submission 184404) | Switchgrass rhizosphere microbial communities from Kellogg Biological Station, Michigan, USA - KBS S6-4 metaG (SPAdes) (version 2) | ecosystem: Host-associated > Plants > Roots > Rhizosphere >... | reverse complement strand
TCGGGCAGATGCCCCATCAGGGCCGGCTCAGCCTGCAATGGCCCGGCGAGCCCGGCACCATCGGTTACGTGCCGCAGGCGCTGGAGTTCGATCGGGGCCTGCCGATGACCGTCGACGATTTCATGGCCGCCATGTGTCAGCGTCGCCCGGCCTTCCTCGGCTTGAGCAAACGCTACGCCGGCGCCATCGGTGATGCGCTGGAGCGGGTCGGCATGCAGGACAAACGCAAACGCCGAATGGGTGCGCTGTCCGGTGGCGAACGCCAGCGGGTATTGCTTGCCCAGGGCCTGATTCCGGCGCCGCAATTGCTGGTGCTGGATGAGCCGATGTCCGCCCTCGACGAAGCCGGGATCCAGGTGTTCGAGCGTTTGCTGGGCGACTGGCGCGCGGCGGGCATCACCGTGCTGTGGATCGAGCACGACCTGGAAGCGGTCGGGCGTCTGGCCAATCGCGTCACTGGCCTTAACCGCCGGGTGCTGTTCGACGCCACGCCGCAACAGGCAATGACCCCGGAACGTCTGCTGACCCTGTTTTCGACCCATCCACGGAGCGCTGCCTGATGAGTTACGAAGCCTTTCGTTTGACGGTGCAAGGCTGGGCCTCTTCCGGTTATCTCCCGGAAGCCCTGGCCTACGGGTTTGTGGTCAACGCGCTGCTTGCCGGTCTGCTGATCGGCCCGGTACTGGGTGGCCTCGGCACGCTGGTGGTGGTCAAGCGCTTCGCGTTTTTCTCCGAAGCGGTGGGCCACGCGGCGTTGACCGGCGTGGCCATCGGCATCCTGCTCGGCGAACCCTACACCGGGCCGTACGGCAGCCTGTTCGGTTACTGCCTGCTGTTTGGCATTCTGCTCAATTACCTGCGCAACCGTACCGGGCTGGCCCCGGACACATTGATCGGCGTGTTCCTGTCGGTGTCCCTCGCTTTGGGCGCCAGCCTGCTGCTGATTCTGGCGGGCAAGATCAACGTGCACATTCTGGAAAACGTGCTGTTCGGCTCGGTGCTGACGGTCAACGGTAACGATCTGCTGGTGCTCGCGATTGTCGGTTCACTGGTCATGGCGCTGGCGCTGCCGCTGTACAACCGGATCATGCTGGCCAGCTTCAACCCGCAACTGGCGGCGGTGCGTGGCGTCGCGGTGAAAACCCTGGATTACCTGTTCGTGATTCTGGTGACGCTGATCACCGTTGCCGCCGTGAAAGTCATCGGCGCGATTCTGGTCGGTGCACTGCTGGTGATTCCGGCGGCGGCTGCGCGTCTGCTCAGCCAGTCGCTCAAGGGCTTCTTCTGGTGTTCAGTGCTGATTGCCACGGTCAGTACGCTGTGCGGGATTCTCGCGCCGATCGTGTTCGACCTGCCGATTCCGTCCGGTGCCGCGATCATCCTGGTCGCCGGTATCGCCTTCGCCCTCGCCGCGATTGCCCGGGGCGTCGTCCCCAGTCTGAAAGGGAACCTTGGATAAATGGCTTTTTCATTGCGACAACTGACCCTGGCCATCGCCCTCAGCGGCGCGGTTTCGAGCCCTCTGCTGGCGGCCGAAAAACCGCTGCGGGTGCTGGCCTCGTTGCCGATCACTTATGGTCTGGGCGAAGTCCTGCTCAAGGGCACCGACATCAGCCTCGAACGCGCAGCACCGGCCAACCTGCCGGGTAGCCGCCAGACCGCCTACTTCACCGGTCGCGGCGCCCCCGCGTTGAGCAAACTGGCCACCGGCGCCGATGCAGTGATCGGCGTGCGCTCGCTGTGGGCCGATGATCCGCTGTACCCGATCGCGCGCCGCAGCAACATCCGCATCGTCGAAGTCGATGCTGCCCGCCCGGTGGACGGCGCCCTGCCCGGCATTGCTGTGCAACCGGGGCTCAAGGTCGACGGCCTGAACAGCCAGCCATGGCTGGCCAGCAACAACATGGGGCGCATGGCCGATGTGATGGCGGCGGATCTGGTGCGCCTGGCACCGAAGGACAAACCGAAGATCGAAGCCAATCTGGCGGCGCTGAAACAGCGTCTGCTGAAACTCAGTGCCGACAGCGAAGCGCGTCTGGCCCGTGCCGACAACCTGAGCGTGATCAGCCTGAGCGATCACTTCGGTTATCTGATCGGCAGCCTGAATCTGGAGTTGATCGGACAGGATGCGCGACCGGATGCCGAATGGACGCCGGAGGATCTGAAAAAGCTGACCGCGACCCTGAAAGACCATGACGTGGCGGTGGTGCTGCACCATCGCCAGCCGTCGGACGCGGTGAAAGCGGCGATTGCCGAATCGGGCAGTCAACTGCTGGTGCTCAGCACCGATGCGGCAGATCCGGTGGCTGAGCTGGAAGGCAATGTGGATGTGCTGCTCAAGGGCCTGGCCGGCGCGTAACGCCATTATGACCGCGTCATCGTCCATCGCTGGCTTGCCAGCGATGAGGCCTTCACAGGCAACAAAAATCCCGGACATGAAAAAACCCGCTGACTGATTCCAGTCCAGCGGGTTTCTTTTTGTCCGGCGCCTTACTGGGCGGCTGCTTGCGCTTCCATCTTCTGGCGCAGGCTCAGCGGACGCATGTCGGTCCAGACTTCTTCGATGTAGGCCAGGCATTCCTTCTTCAGGCCGCTCTTGCCCACAGTGCGCCAACCTTCCGGCACGGCCTTGTAGTCCGGCCAGATCGAGTACTGCTCTTCGTGGTTGACCACGACTTGAAAGAGGATGTCCTCGCGGTCGAATACTGACGTCATGCTATGTCTCCATCGCTGTAAGGGTGGGCTGCACGACGGTGCAGCCGGGTATGTAGAAAGAACGTTCGACGCGGCGAAAAATTTACAGGCCGGCGGTCGCAGCGCTCAACGCACGGCCGAAGATCTCGGCGACGCGGTCGATTTCCGCGGCGGTGATCACCAGCGGCGGCAGGAACCGCACCACCGCACCGTGACGCCCGCCCAGCTCCAGAATCAGCCCGCGCTTGAGACATTCGCGCTGAATCAGCGGCGCCAGACGTGCGAAGGCCGGTGGATGTCCCAGCGCATCCGGTGCGCCGTTCGGATCGACCAGCTCGACACCGAGCATCAGGCCACGACCACGAATGTCGCCCAGTTGCGGGAAATCGCGCTGCAGAACGCGCAGGTGTTCGCTCAGGCGTTCGCCCATGGCGGCAGCGTGTTCGCAGACCTTGTGCTCGACCAGGTAACGCATCACCGCGGAGCCGGCGGCCATCGCCATCTGGTTGCCACGGAACGTACCGGCGTGGGCGCCCGGCTGCCAGGTGTCGAGCCAGTCGCGATAAACCACCACCGCCAGCGGCAGGCTGCCGCCGATGGCTTTGGACAGCACCACCACATCCGGCGTGATGCCGGCGTGTTCGAAGGCAAACATCTTGCCGGTGCGGGCGAAGCCGCTCTGGATCTCATCGATGATCAGTGCAACACCGGCCTTTTCGGTGATGCGGCGCAGACCGCGCAGCCACTCGATGTCCGCCGGGATCACACCGCCCTCGCCCTGCACCGCTTCGACGATGACGGCGGCCGGCAATTGCACGCCGGCCTCGGGATCATTGAGCAGGTTTTCCAGGTAGCTCAGATTGGCCTTCACACCCGCCGCGCCACCGAGGCCGAACGGGCAACGGTAGTCGTAAGGGAAAGGCATGAATTGCACGCCGTTGCTGAGCAACGCGCCCAGTGGTTTTTTCGGCCCCAGGCTGCCCATCAGGCTCAAGGCGCCTTGGCTCATGCCGTGGTAACCGCCGGAGAACGACAGCACGGTGCTGCGCCCGGTGGCGGTGCGCACCAGTTTCAGCGCGGCTTCCACCGCGTCGGTGCCGGTCGGGCCGCAGAACTGGATTTTCGCTTCCTTGGCCAATGCCGGAGGCAGCAGGCCGAACAGGTCCTGAACGAATTGATCCTTTACCGGCGTGGTCAGGTCCAGGGTGTGCAGTGGCAACTCATCGGCCAGTACCTGCTGAATGGCCTCGATCACTACCGGATGGTTATGCCCCAGCGCGAGGGTGCCGGCGCCGGCCAGGCAATCGATGAAGCTGCGGCCCTCGACGTCCTCGACGTACAGGCCCTTGGCGCGCGTGAGCGCCAGGGGAATACGACGCGGGTAGCTGCGGGCATTGGATTCCTGCCGGCTCTGACGGGCCAGCAACGGCGATTCATTGAACTGATACAGCGTTTCCGCCGGCGCGGAGGCGATCCGGGCCGACGACTCTTCGATAAGGCTGGTGGCGACTGACATCTCTCGACCCCTCAATACGCTATGGATAGTGACCAAAACTGCACACCGGGCAGGTGCGCGTTCCGGTCGCGGGGCGCACATGCAGGTTTTCCTGTTCTGGAAACGCACCAGCGTGTCGAGGATTTACACCCTTGATCGAATGTCAGGCCGACAATGCCAGCGGCTTGTGCATCGGCAGGGTCAAAACGCCGTGTTGCATGAAGGGAGACGCCGTTTCGCGATACCCCAGGCGCCGGTAGAACGCCGCGCCGGTTCGCGTGCTTGCAAGCGTGATGCATGGCCTGCCACGAATCCTCAGCCAACCCTCGAGATCGCCCATCAGCGCACGGCCCGCACCTCGGCGAAACCACTCCGGCTGCACGTGACAGAACATGACCTCGCCATGGGCTGCGGCCATGCCGACGCCGACGGGTTTGTCCTGCAGCAGCGCGATGTTCAGATAGTGATGGGGATCGGCGAGCCAGGCGCTGACGTGCTCCGCCGATTGTCGGCGGACCCAGCGGTCGACCAGTTGTGGGTCGTTGCGATGATCGAGCGCGCAACCGACGCGGATCGAACGCTCAAGGATCCTGCTGATGATGCCGGCGTCGGCGGGGGTGGCGGGACAGATATAGACGGGTGCTTCCATGGCGCTGTTTCCCTCAATCCATTGAGTCAAAGGCTGGGGCGACAATACCGTCACGGCCGGCGGATGACTAATGGAGAGAGGTTACATTTGATGTGCCCGGCAAACTGTCAGACCGGTTGCAGCGGCATGGTCAGCTCGACCCGCAAACCATCCGGACGGCTGTCGAAATGCAGGGTGCAGGCGCAGCGCTGAACGATCGCCTGGACAATCGCCAGCCCCAGTCCGCAGCCGGTGCTCTGGCCGTTGCGCCAGAAGCGCTGGGTCAGGTGTTGCAGATCGTCAGGGGCGATTCCCGGCCCATGGTCGCGCACCACAAAACGCACGCGATTGGCGCTGGTTTCCAGGCTCAGGTCCACCGCGCCGTCCGTCGGCGTGTGACGCAGAGCGTTGTCCAACAGGTTGCGCAGGGCCGCGATCGACAGCACCGCCGGCATTTGCAGTGGAGCTTCGGACAAACGCTCGGGCAGGTGCAGTCTTATCCGCTGGCGCTGGTCGCTGGCCGAGTCCTGGATCGCCAGTTTCGCTACCTGCTCGGCGCTGCACTGCACACCGTCGTCGAACGACAGACTGCCTTCGACCCGCGCCAGCAACAGTAACTGCTCAAGGGTCCGATGCAGGCGGTCGGCACCCTCCTCGGCTCGGGCCAGAGACTGATCGCGGGCGCTGCCATCGGTCATGCGCGCCACTTGCAGGTGGGTCTTGATCGCCGTCAGCGGGCTGCGCAGTTCGTGGGCGGCATCGCCGGTCAGGCGACGCTCGCGCTCGATGGTCTTGCCGATGCGCTGAAACAATTGGTTCTGGGTTTCCAGCAGCGGTTTCAGTTCGCTGGGGAATGACTGCAACTGCAACGGCTCAAGCGAATCCGCGTTGCGACGCATCAAGGCTTCACGCAAGCGGTTGAGCGGCGCCAACCCCTGGCCGATCCCCAGCCACAACAGGCACAGGCAGCCAAGCAGCGCCACGCCGACCGGCACCGAGGCCGCCAGCAGGATCGACATGTTCAGGGCTTCGCGCTCGATCACCCGGTCGGCAGTGGTAATTCGCACATCGCCCCGGGCCAGGGTGAAGCTGCGCCATGGGGCACCGTCGATCATTTGATCGTGGAAGCCCATCTTCTGTGCTTCCAGCGCCTGTTCCGGATTGTTGTGGCTGCGAGCGAGGATTTCCCCGCGCAGCGAGCTGACCTGACAGGCCATGCCGCCGGGAATGTTCAACTGCTCGGCGCTGAAATGAGTGCCCTCGCCTTTGCTCGGGACAGCCGGCAATTGTTCCAGCAACCCGGCGACCATCCGCGCCGACGCCACCAGGCGCTGGTCGAGGGAAAACATCATCTGGTTGCGCAGGTCGCTGAGCATCCAGGCGGCCGCCAATGCCCAGATCAGCGCGAATGCGGCGCCGAGGGTCAGGCTCAGGCGCAGGCGCAGGCTCATCACTTGTCGGGTTCTCCGCCATCGGCCGGGCCCAGGCGATAACCCAGACCGCGCACGGTTTCGACGATGCCTTTGCCGAGTTTGCTGCGCAGGTGATGGATGTGCACATTGAGCGCATTGCTTTCCAGTTCATCGTTGAAACCGTAGACGCTGTCCTTCAACTGCTCGGTGGACAGCACCCGGCCACGGTTGTGCAGCAAGGCTTGCAACAACGACTGCTCGCGCCGCGACAGATCCACCGGACGCCCCGCCAGGGTGGTTTCGCGACTGCTCGGATCGTAAGTCAGCGCGCCGTGTTCGATCAGATTGACGCTGCGTCCGGCCACCCGGCGCAGCAGGGTTTGCAGGCGGGCGAACAACTCGCGCAGGTCGAACGGCTTGAGCAGGTAGTCGTCGGCACCGGACTGCAGGCCGTCGACACGGTCGGTGACCGAATCCCGCGCAGTCAGGATCAGGACCGGAATCTCCAGGCCTTGCTGACGCAGTTGTTGCAGCAACTTGAGGCCATCTTCGTCCGGCAGGCCGAGATCGAGCACCATCACGTCGAATTCGGCAACCTTGAGAATCGCCCGCGCCTTGGAGGCGGTGTTGACGTGCTCGACGGTCAGGCCCTGCGCCGTCAGCCCGGCGACGATCCCGCTGGCGATCAACTCATCGTCTTCGCAAACCAGTACGTGCATGGTGAGTCCCGTGGAAAAGTGCTGATTAGGCCGCTGGCCGATTAAGCCGACATTATGCCCCGAACGCCACCGCGACAAGGGCGTCGCGGTTAATCATCGGTTAATCGCCGCCGCCCATTGTGCCCCTCAATTGCACAGGGACAAGGCTCCTCCATGCGTCATTTTTTTCTGTTTTTTGCACTGCTGATTTCGAGTCTGGCCCAGGCGGGGAATGATCCATTTGCGTCAAAACCGGAGTTCTTGCCGGTCGACAAGGCATTCGTGCTGACCTCGCAACGTCTGGATTCCGGTGAGACCCAGTTGTTCTGGCAAATCGCCGATGGCTATTACCTGTATCAGAAGCGTCTGAAGTTCGACGGACTGACGACACAAAACATCCCGGCCCTGCCCGAAGGCGAGTCCCACAGCGACGAGTACTTCGGCGAACAACCGGTTTATCGCCAGGGCCTCGAGCTGAAAATCCCGCCTGCCGCCCAGGGCCAGATCAAGGTCAGTTATCAGGGTTGTGCCGACGCCGGTCTTTGCTATCCCCCGCAGACCCGAGTGATCGACCTCGGCGGCAAAGCCGCAGCGACGACAGATGAGGCACCGGATCAGGCACTGGCCAGCGGTCTGCAACAGCATTCGCTGGGCTGGAGTCTGCTGGTGTTCTTCGGTCTCGGTCTGCTGCTGGCGTTTGCGCCGTGCTCGTTGCCGATGCTGCCGATTCTGGCGGGCATGGTGGTGGGCAGCGGCGCCACGCCGCGTCGCGGTTTCGCGCTGGCCGGCAGTTATGTGGTTTGCATGGCTTTGGTGTATGCGGCGATGGGCGTCATTGCCGCGCTGCTGGGTGCCAACCTGCAGGCGTGGTTGCAGAACCCGTGGCTGCTCGGGACGTTCGCGGCCGTATTTGTGGTTCTGGCGTTGCCGATGTTCGGCTTCTTCGAACTGCAATTGCCGGTGGCCCTGCGGGATCGACTGGAACACGCCTCGCGCAGCCAACGCGGCGGCAGCCTGATCGGCGCCGGCGTATTGGGCGCGCTGTCCGGTCTGCTGGTCGGCCCGTGCATGACCGCGCCGCTGGCCGGCGCCCTGCTCTACATCGCGCAAAGTGGCAACGCGCTGCACGGCGGTCTGATCCTGTTTGCCTTGGGCATCGGCATCGGCGTTCCGCTGCTATTGCTGGTAACCGTCGGCAATCGCTTCCTGCCCAAGCCCGGCGCGTGGATGAACCTGCTCAAGGGCGTGTTCGGTTTCCTGTTCCTTGCCACCGCGCTGCTGATGCTGCGCCCGGTGCTGGAGCCGTCGCTGTGGCTGGGTCTGTGCGGCGCGCTGCTGTTGATCGCCGCTTACAGTGCCTGGAAACAGTCCGAGGGCTTTGGTCGCGTGGCGCAACTGTTCGGTGCCGGTTCGCTGTTGCTGGGCCTGTGGGGCAGTCTGCTGGTGGTCGGGGCGGCGGGTGGCAGTGACGATCCATATCAGCCGTTGCAGGTGTACAGCGCCGGACGCGTCGGATCTGCGGCGCCCAGCGGCCACGAAGCCTTCACGACGATCAAGGATCCCGCCGCCCTGCAACGCGAGTTAGACGCCGCCAAAGCCCAGGGCCAGTGGGTGCTGCTCGATTACTACGCCGATTGGTGCGTGTCGTGCAAAGTCATGGAGAAACAGGTGTTCGGCCAGGCGCGGGTGATGCAGGCCCTGAGTGATGTGCGCTTGCTCCAAATCGACGTCACCGCCGACAATGCCGCCAGCCGCGAATTGCTCGGTCGTTATAAAGTGCCTGGGCCACCGAGTTTCGTGTGGATCGGCGCCGACGGTGAAGAGCGCCGCAGCCAGCGCATCACCGGCGAGGTCGATGCCGATACTTTCCTGCAACGCTGGACCACCATCCGAGACGCCCGTTAATGCTGACCTTCACCCTCGGCACCTTTGCCATCGCACTCAATCACTTGTTGCTGATCAGCGCGCTGGCACTGGCGACCTTCGTCGGCTGGCGGGTGGCCAAGCGCGGCGGTGACAATCCCGAGTCGGCGCTGTTCAGCCTGTTTCTGCTCGGCATGCTGGCGGCGCGCATTGCGTTCGTCGCCGTGTATTGGGGGCACTATCGCAACGACCTGTGGCAGATCATCGACCTGCGCGACGGCGGTTTTCTCGCCTGGCCGGGGGTGATCGTGCTGTTGCTCGCGGCGCTGTATCGCGGCTGGCGCCGGCCGGGTCTGCGTCGACCGCTGGGTTTCGGTGTGGTCAGTGGTGTGGTGTTCTGGGTGATGGCGACCCTGTCGCTGAACATCTACGAGCAAGGCACGCGCCTGCCGGACATCACTCTGCGCAACGCCGCCGGGGAAACCGTGAAACTCACCGACTATCAGGGCGGGCCGCTGGTGATCAACCTGTGGGCCACCTGGTGTCCGCCGTGCCGCCGGGAAATGCCGGTGCTGGAAAACGCCCAGCAACAACGCCCGGACCTGACGTTCCTGTTCGTCAACCAGGCCGAAAGCATGCAAAGCGTCGCCACGTTTCTCGAAACCCAGGGTTTGAGCCTGAACAACGTGCTGTTCGACCGCAGCGGACGCCTCGGCCAGGCCGTGGGCTCCATGGCCCTGCCGACTACCCTGTTCTATAGCCCGGACGGTCGCCTGCTGGGCAGCCATTTGGGCGAATTGTCCAACGCCAGCCTGGCCCGTGCCCTGGAAAGCTTCGACACCCCGGCCTCCAGCCCGAATCCGGCCACCTCTTCTTCAAGGAAACTGCCATGCCCCGCCTCCGCCACCTGCTGACGCTGACCCTGGGCGCCGCCCTGCTGCACTTGCCGTCGGTCCAGGCCGCTGAAGAACTGCCTGAAGCGATCAAGAAAATTGAAGCCAAGGGCGCCAAGATCGTCGGCCAGTTCGATGCGCCGGACGGCTTGCGCGGTTACGCCGCGCAATACCAGAACCGCGGCATGGCGCTGTACCTGACGCCGGACGGCAAGCACGTGCTGCTGGGCAACCTGTACGACGCCGACGGCAACGACCTGAGCAGCGCACCGCTGCAAAAACTGGTCTACGCGCCGATGGCCAAGGAAGTCTGGGCCAAGTTCGAGGCCAGCAACTGGATTCAGGACGGCAACAAGGATGCACCACGCACTGTGTACCTGTTCAGCGACCCGAACTGCCCGTATTGCAACATGTTCTGGGAACAGGCCCGTCCATGGGTCAAGGCCGGCAAGGTGCAGTTGCGACACATCATGGTCGGCATCATCCGCGAAGACAGCCCGGCCAAAGCCGCTGCCCTGCTCGCCGCCAAGGACCCGAGCAAAGCCCTGGAGGATCACGAGAAGGCCGGCAAGGCCAGCACCCTCAAAGCCTTGAAGGACATTCCGGTCGCCGTGCAGACCAAACTCGCGGCGAACATGCAGTTGATGGAAGACCTGGAGTTACAGGCCACCCCGGCGATCTTCTACATGGACGACAAGGGCGAACTGCAACAACAGCAAGGCGCGCCGACGCCGGACAAGCTGGCGAAGATTCTCGGCCCGAATTAATGACAAAAGCCCGCTCTCAGGAGTGGGCTTTGATTGTGGCTCGAAAAATCAACCACACATTGTGAAAAAGTCGAGGAAGCTATAGTCCTCGCATATCACTTTCATGGACTTGATGCGTGTTTGCGGTGGCGCCACGAAGTCAATCAATTGATGCAGTGCTCCGCCCTCGCTATGGCCGTGGTATTCCTTCCTCCCCAAGGATGCACCATTGGCATCGAAGTATTCGACGACGCCTTTAAGATGCAGGTAAGTCCAAGTGAAAGAAATTCGATCGTAGTCCGCCTGAAATTCAAACTGGATGTGTTGAGGCGGCGTTATAACGCTCGAGTTGATGCACATGCCGAAAGAGAGTCCTTCCAAGAACCCCACAATGGTGGAGCCAAAACGCATGATGCCTGCCGATCCTGCCCCCTCCAGCAGCGTGATCGACATGGTGGGCAAGGTGAAAGTGTATTCGTCAGCGGCGCTGACAATTTTTACTTCATGACCATCAAAATTTTCCACATGAACATAACGTTGCTTCTGCACCGTTACTCGAGTGATGGGTGACGGCCGCACGATTTCGTCCCGCAAGACCCTGTAGCTCACGTCAACCGTTTCACCTTCATTGGCAGCCACTGCCGACGCACTCACGGCGACTTTAACCTCGCCTGATGAATTGCCATCAATCGTTTTCAGTTCAGGTGTCCCCTCGCCCGCAGTGCCAAGCCACAACGGCATGATCCTGTCGGCAGGACGCATGTCCTTGTACTTGATGACGATCATCGCTTCGTCCGGGACCAGCGCCGGATTCAGCACGTCGTACAGTGTCTGTTCAACAATCGGTGCCGGTAAATCGGTGTCGGATTTCAGCAGAAGTTCTGTCCAGCGCGGCAATTCATGCGCGGTGTCAATATTCGGACTTTTGTCGAACGCGACAAACACCTCTAGCGTCAGCGCCGATTTATCGTCAAGCCGAGTCAAAAAGCTTCGATCAATTGTCAATTCCAGACCGTTGCTCACCTGCTCGGATGTCACTTCCAGCGCCTTGACCAAATCAAGCGTTTCGTGGGTTGGATAATTGCGCTGTCCGACAACGCTGATCCAGATGCGCTGCCCAGGCGCGATGAACACCCAAGGTGAAAGCAGAACGCGCGCGTTGCCCGAAAACCTGCGCAAGTCCAGAAATACAGTACCTTCGATCTTGACGACATCGGGTAACTGCGGTTCCGGCAACTTGGCGGGAGGAATGTGTTCTACCGTCAGATGACGTGTATGGGAAAGCTTCACTTCTTCATTCAAGCTTGCTTTGTACCAGATTTGCACGGTTTTACCGACCGACTCACCGATGACCGACGCAGGGATGAAAACCTCAGCGGGAAGCGAAGCGTCCTTCGACTGAGTGGTAAATTCCTCGATATGGCCGGGCCTCGCCCAGAAGAGCTGGACACTATGTGCCGTACTGAGCCCTGGAAAATCGATTTGAACAGTTGTACCGCCCAAAAAGTCGGTAGGTTGTAATGTTGAGTGCGGAGCATCAGGTACCAATGGAACCGGAAGCTCAGGAACATTTGCTGATTGGCTGGACATGACGACTCTCCTGTCGGCGATCACACGATTCAGCCCACACTGGGCGAGACCATTTAATGCCTGCTCAAGAAGAGCGCGCTACTGTCAGAGTTGACAGTAGCGCGGGACGCAGAAAGGTGATTCAGTCGACGGAAGGGTTCTGTTCAGACAAAAAGGTAAATAACACCTCCGTCACAAACCCGGGATTCTCCAGATTGGAGATATGCCCGGCCTCCGGCACCAGCACACACGGGCAACCAATCAACTCGGCCATTTCCCGTGCTTCCGACGGCGGACGTGGTTTGTCCTGATCGCCACAGACCACCAGCGTGGTCGCCGCATTCAGCTCGCCCAGACGCGGCAACAGGTCATCACGGCCAAAGGTGATGCGTCCCATCGGCACGATGCTGTCGCGCAGGCGTTCGGCCGAATAGCCGGCGAGTTTTGCGCGGAAATCCTGATACAGCGCCGACGCCCGATCGATGCCCGGACGGAAGAAGATCGGCACCACGATATCCAGCAGTTGCTCGGAGATTCCGCCGCTTTCCTCGATCTGTTTGAACAGCGAGAAATAGTACTGGCGGGTCGGCTCCGGCTCGACGCCGACGTAAGTGTCCATCAGCACCAGACCGTTGAGCCGCTGCGGCGCCGACAACGCCAGACGCACGCCCCACATGCCGCCGACCGACAACCCGACCAGCGTGACCCGGTCGATGTCCAGATGATCGAGCAAGGTCAGCGCCTGACGGGCGATGTCATCCAGCGAAGTAGTGCCTTGCGGCAAGCGCCCGGATTCGCCATGGCCCCACAGATCCAGGGCAATCACCCGGTAGTTCGCCGACAGCGCTGCGATTTGCGGGGCCCACATGGCCTGGTCCCACAGGTAGCTGCCGGCCAACAACACCGCCGGGCCCGTGCCTTGATCAATGTAGTGAAGCGCCTGTCCGTCAACCGTGAAAAAAGGCATGGATAACCCCCGTGGCAAAGAAACTGGAGCACGAAGACTGAGCGGGCGCGCCTCGGCCGTCAATGATATGAAAGGATTACAAAGCCCGATTTGCGACAACGGCCACAGCAAAACTCATGTTTCGGTAGCCATTGCCGCGGGCTGTGCTTTACAGCCCCTCCAGCTCCGCCATCAGATCATTCAGGCGATCAACCTTTTCCTCGGTAATGTCGCTGGCCGCCAGCCCTTCGATGTACCCGGCCAGTTCCTCCACCGTGCTGCATTCGAACATCGCTCGCAGCGGCACGTCCCGTTGCAGGGCTTTCTGCACCCGCGAGGCGATCTGCGTGGCGAGCAGCGAATGGCCGCCGAGTTCGAAGAAGTTGTCGCGTACCCCGACTTTTTCGACCTTCAGCACCTCGGCCCAGATATCGGCCAGGGTCTGTTCCAGATCGCTGCGTGGCGCCAGGTAATCCTGGCTCTGCAGCTGGCCGATCTCCAGCGCCGGCAAGGCCTTGCGGTCGAGTTTGCCGTTGGCGTTCAGCGGCAAGCGGTCGAGCCACAACCAGTGCAGCGGCACCATGTATTCCGGCAGTTCGGCGCGCAGGCGCTGCTTGATTCGCTCCAGGCGTTCGCTTTGGTTCAGTGCAGAATCTGCGGCGACCAGATAGCCGACCAGATGCTTGCCATTGACGCCTTCCTGCACGCCGACCGCGCCGTCACGGACTTCCGGTTGCTCGTGCAGACGCGCCTCGATTTCACCCAGTTCGATCCGGTAACCGCGGATCTTCACTTGATGGTCGACCCGACCGACGTACTCCAGCACCCCGTCACTGCGACGACGCGCCAGGTCTCCGGTTCGGTACAGACGCTCGCCCGGCGCACCGAACGGATTCGGCACAAACACCGGCGCGGTGCGCAGCGGATCGCTGACATAACCGCGACCGACCCCGGTGCCCGCCACACACAACTCACCCACCGCACCCAGCGGCACCAGCTCAAGCGCGCCATCGAGCAGGTACAGCAAATTGTTGTCGGTCGGCGTACCGATCGGCAGGTAACTGCCGCGAGTCGAGGCCATATCGACACGGAAGAACGCCACGTCGTCCGAGCACTCCGCCGGGCCATAGGCGTTGACCAGACCGATGTCCGGGTAGCGCAGCAGCCATTGGTGCGCCAGCTCCGGCGGCATTGCTTCACCGGTCGGCAACATCCAGCGCAGACCGTCGAGGCTCAGGCGATCGGAAGCGAGCATGCCCTGAATCAACGACGGCACACTTTCCAGCACGGTGATGCCCTGCTGTTGCACATGCACCAGCAAGCCTTGCGGATCGTGGGCGATGGTGTTCGGCACGATGTCCACCCGCGCCCCGAACAGCGGCGCGGCGAGGAATTGCCAGACCGAAATGTCGAAACTTTGCGAAGCGGTCTGGGCGATCACATCGGCGTCGCTCAGGTTCAGGTACGGCACCTTGCTTAACTGGTTGTTGAGCATGCCGCGCTGCTCGACCATCACGCCTTTCGGCAACCCGGTGGAGCCCGAGGTGTAGATCACGTAGGCCAGATTGTCCGGGCCGCTGAAGATGCCCGGATTCGCCGACGATACCGCGCCGGCCTGAACCTCCTCCCACACCAGCAAGCGTGGGCGGTTGGCGCAGCTGAACTCATCCAGCAAGGTCGTCGCCTGTTCACGGCAAGCCTCGGTGCACACCAGCACCGGCGTGCGGCTGAGCTCGATGATCCGCTGCAGACGCTGGCTCGGCAGGCCCGGATCCAGCGGCAGGTAACCGGCACCGGCCTTGAAGCTGCCGATGATCATGCCCAGTAGATCCAGATTCCGTTCACCCAGCAACGCCACCGGTTGATCCATCTGCACTTCGGCCGCGACCAGTGCATGACCGAGACGGTTAGCGTTCCGGTTCAGCTCGGCATAGCTCAGTTGCTGATCGAGGCAACTGGCGGCGATGCGTTGCGGATGTTTCGCGACCTGCGCTTCGAACAGTTCGACGTAGCTCTGCTCCAGCGGATAGTCGTGCTCACTCTGGTTGCAACCGTGGAGCAGGAAGTCCTGTTCCTCCTGGCCCAGCAGCGGCAGGTCGGCCATGTCGCCATGGAAACCCTCGACCAGCGCCAGCAACAGACGCTTGAACTCGCCGAGCATGCGCTCGATGGTCGACTCGTCGAAGTAACGCTGGTCGTAGGACAGATGCAGACCGAGGTCGTCACCCGGATAGCAAACGGCGGTCAGCGGGAAGTTGGTGTGGGTACGGCCCGAGTCCGAGGTCGCATTGAGGCTCTGCGCACGGTCCAGTACCGACACTTCCACCGGGGCGTTTTCGAACACGAACAGGCTGTCGAACAGTGGTTGGCCTTTCGGCAGTTCGCTCTGCTCCTGAATGTTCACCAGCGGCAGGTATTCGTACTCGCGCAGTTGCATGTTGCTGTCGAGCAGACCGCTCAACCACTGGCGCACGCTGACACGCTGATCGTCCGCCGGGATCTGCACCCGCAGCGCGATGCTGTTGATGAACAGGCCGACGGTGCGTTGCATCTCCGGCATTTCCACCGGGCGACCGGCCACGGTCACGCCGAACAGCACGTCGCGATCTCCGCTCATGCGGCGCAGCACCAGCGCCCACGCCGCCTGGGCGAAGGTGTTGATGGTCAGTTGATGGGCCTGGGCCAGCTCACGCAGACGGGCGCCGTCCTCGACACTCAGTCGCGTGTAGCGGTCGCCGACGATCATGCCGCCGCTTTCGCCGGCGTGCTCACGCAGGAACGGACGGTCACTCGGGATCGGCGTGGTGCGCTCGAACCCCTGCAGGTTCTGCTGCCACCACTGACGCGCTTCGGCCAGGCTCTGGCGTTGCAGCCAGCCGATGTAATCGCGATAACGCGGCGGCACCGTCAATTGTGCTTCGCGACCTTCGCCGAGGGCGGTGTAGATCTCGAAGAAATCGTTCATCAGCAGCGAGCGGCACCAGGCATCGATGAGGATGTGGTGGTTGCTCATCATGAACCAGTAACGCGCCGCGCCGACCTTGATCAGGCGCAGGTGAAACGGTGCCTGATTGAGCAGATCGAACCCGGCCTCGCGTTCGGTCTTGAGCAGCGCTTGCAGTTTCGGCTCCTGCTCGGCGTCGGCGATGGCGCTCCAGTCCAGGTACTCGATCGGCGTGCGCCCCGGCGTATGAATCACTTGCAGCATGTCTTCGCCGACGTTCCAGCAGAACGAGGCACGCAGCGCTTCGTGACGGGCGACCACCGCTTGCCACGCCTGGGCGAAACGCTCGGGATCGAGTTCGCTGTTGATGCGGTAGCGATCCTGCATGTAGTACAGACCGGTGCCCGGTTCGAGCAAGGTGTGCAGCAGCATGCCTTCCTGCATCGGCGTCAGCGGGTACACGTCTTCAATGTGCGACGCTGGCACCGGCAATGCATCGAGCTGGGCCTGAGTCAGTTTCGCCAGCGGGAAGTCCGACGGCGTCAGGCCACCGGCCTCGTCCTGCAGGCAATGCTCGATCAGGCTCTGCAACTCGCCGACGTAGGCATCGGCCAGCTCGTTGATGGTCTGCGCGTCGTAGCGTTCGGCGCTGAAGGTCCAGCGCAGCAGCAGTTCCCCGCCATACACCTGACTGTCGACACTCAACTCGTTCGGCAACGGTGCGTGCGGATCGTGGGCGGCGCCGACCGATTCATCCAGCGGACGGAACAGCGCGTCGCTGCCGAAGCTCTGGTCGAACTGGCCGAGGTAGTTAAACGTGATCGGCGCATTCGGCAACGCCGCCATGCTCTGACGGCTGACGTCATCAGCCAGATAACGCAGCACGCCATAGCCCAGCCCCTTGTGCGGCACGGCGCGCAGTTGCTCCTTGATCGCCTTGATCGAAGCGCCCTGCCCCGCAGCCTCTTCGATATTGTGCGGGGTCAGGCGCAGCGGATAAGCGCTGGTGAACCAGCCGACGGTGCGGGTCAGGTCGATCTCGTCGAACAGGGTTTCCCGGCCGTGGCCTTCCAGTTGAATCAGTGCCGATGGCTGACCGCTCCAGCGGCACAGCACGCGGGCCAGCGCGGTCAGCAACAGGTCGTTGACCTGCGTGCGATAGGCGCTCGGTGCCTGTTGCAGCAGTTGCCTGGTGCGCTCGGCATCCAGTCGCACGCTGACGGTCTGCGCGTGACGATTCTCGCGACCGCCCTCAGGACGTTCGCACGGCAAGTCGGCATTCGGACCGGCGAGTTGCGCTTGCCACCAGCTCAGTTCTTCACGCAGGGACTCGCTGCCGGCGTAGGCCTGCAAGCGCGCGGCCCAGTCCTTGAAGGCGCTGGTTTTCGCCGGCAGTTTCACCGACTGATCGGTGTCGAGCTGGCGGTACACGGTTTGCAGATCGTCGAGCAGAACCCGCCACGACACACCGTCGACCACCAGGTGATGGATCGCGACGAACAGCCGTTGCTGAGCGTCCGGCCCATCGACCAGCACTGCGCGCAGCAGCGGGCCCTGGGCCAGGTCGAGACTGCGCTGGGCGTCGGCGAACAGTGCGGCGCACTTGTCCATCGACGGCACGCGAACCTGCCACAGCACGGCGGCATCGGTCACCGGTTGATGGGTCGCCTGCCATGCGCCGTTGACCTCGCTGAAGCGCAGACGCAGGGCGTCATGCTGCTCGATCACCGCCAACAGTGCTTGCTCCAGACGATGCGGTTCCAGCGCCACAGTCGGCTCCAGCAGCAACGCCTGGTTCCAGTGCTGACGCTCGGGAATCTCGGTGTCGAAGAACCAGTGCTGGATCGGCGTCAGACGCGATTCACCCGTTACCAGACCTTGCTCAGCGGTCACGGTTTCACTGCGGCTGGCAACAGCGGCCAGAGTCTGCACGGTCTGATGCTGGAACAGGTCGCGCGGGCTGAAGTGAATGCCCTGCTGGCGCGCGCGGCTGACCACTTGAATCGACAGGATCGAGTCGCCGCCCAGTTCGAAGAAGTTGTCGTTGAGGCCGACCTGCTCGACGTTGAGCACTTCGCACCAGATCTGCGCCAGGGTTTGCTCAAGCTCGTTGCTTGGCGCCACGTAATCCTGACGATTGAGCTCCGGATCCGGCGCCGGCAAGGCGCGGCGATCGAGCTTGCCGTTGGCGGTCAGCGGCATGCTCGCCAGCAGAATCAGATGCGTCGGCACCATGTAATCCGGCAATTGCGTCTTCAGGTGCGCCTTCAGCGCGTCGCGCAGTTCGGCCTGCTTGGCTTCGCTTCTCGAAGCGACCTCGGTCACGAGATAGCCGACCAGTTGCTTGCCGCTCGGCGCATCCAGCGCCAGCACCACCGCTTCGCGGATCGAGTCGTGATCGAGCAGGCAGGTTTCGATCTCGCCCAGTTCGATCCGGAAACCACGGATTTTCACCTGATGGTCGATCCGCCCCAAGTATTCCACCAGACCGTCGGCGCGCTGGCGCACCAGGTCGCCGGTGCGGTACATGCGCCCGCCAGCGGCAGCAAACGGGTCGGCGACGAAACGTTCGGCCGTGATGCCCGCACGCTCGTGATACCCCACCGCCAGACCGGCGCCGCCGACGAACAATTCACCGGTCGCGCCTTGCGGCACCAGCGCCAGATCGGCGTCGAGAATGTAGGCCACGCGATCACCGATCACGCTGCCGATCGGCACGCTGCCGGCGCCCTCTTCCAGCACTTCTGGCGCGAGGCTGGCCAGCGGCATGACCACGGTTTCGGTTGGGCCGTAAGCGTTGAAGAACAGGCTCGGCTTGAATGCTGCGCGAATCCGCTGCAGGTGTTCGCCGGTCAGCGCCTCGCCGCCGGTGATGATCATCCGCACCGGCAAAACCTCGTTTTGCGTCGCCAGGAACTGCGCCAACTGGCTGCCGTAGCTCGGGGTGAAGCCGAGAATATTGATCCGGTGTTCACGGATCAGGCCGCAGATTTGTTCCGCGTCCCACTGGCCTTGCGCACGCAGCACCACCTGCGCACCGCTGAGCAGCGGCACCAGCAGACGCTCGGTGGCGGCGTCGAAGTTGATCGAATAGAAGTGCAGTTCGCAGTCGTCCGGACGCATGCCGAAGCGCTCGATCACAGCCTGGCAGTGCATGGCGATTTCACCGTGGGACACCACCACGCCTTTCGGCTTGCCAGTGGAACCCGAGGTGTAGATCAGGTACGCCTGATGCTGCGGCAGGCTGATGAATGGCAGCTCAGTGGCCGGGTAATCGGCCAGCGCCGCGCTGTCATCCTCCAGGCACCAGCGCGCCACGTTCGGCGGCAGTTCGCCGAGGGCCTTGAACATCGCCCGGTCGCTGAGCAGCAGGCCGACGCCGCTGTCTTCGATCATGTAATGCAGGCGGTCGAGCGGGTATTCCGGATCCAGCGGCACATAGGCGCCGCCGGCCTTGAGGATCGCCAGCAGGCCGACGACCATTTCCAGCGAGCGCTCCAGCGCCAGACCGACCCGCACTTGCGGACCGACACCGCGCTCACGCAGGGCCCAGGCCAGACGATTGGCGCGGGCGTCGAGTTCGGCGTAGCTCAGGGTCTGCCCGGCGAAGGTCAGGGCCGGCGCATCTTTACGCGCCAGCGCCTGCTCGGCGAACAGATGATGAATGCACTGGTCGAGACGACGTTCGCCCGGCTCGACACCGAGGCTGTCGAGCAATTGCTGTTGTTCAGGCGCATCGAGCAACGGCAATTCGCTGAGACGCTGTTGCGGGTTGGCGATCAACGCTTCCAGCAGGTTGCGCCAGTGCCTGGCCATGCGCGCAATCGTCGGCTCGTCGAACAGATCGGTGCTGTAGGTCAGGCAGCAACCGAGGCGATGGTCGAGGTCGGTGACTTCCAGGTTGAGGTCGAACTTGGTCGCCCGCGCATCGTTGGCCAGGTACTCGACGGTCATGCCGGCAAGCATGCGGCTTTGCTGGAATTCCCAGCGCTGGACGTTGCACATCACCTGGAACAACGGGTTGTAGGCGGCGCTGCGCGGTGGCTGCAACGCTTCAACCAGATGATCGAACGGCAGGTCCTGATGGGACTGACCTTCGATCACGGTGTGGCGCACTTGCTCGAACAACTCGCCGACCGACATCTGGCCGTCGAGCTGGCAACGCAGCACTTGGGTGTTAAGGAACGCACCGATCAGGCCTTCGCTTTCCGGGCGGATACGGTTGGCCACCGGCGCGCCAATGCGCAGATCGGTCTGGCCGCTGTAGCGATAGAGCAATGTGGCGAGTGCGGCGGTCATGGTCATGAACAGGGTCAGACCGTTCTGCGCGTTGAACGCGCGAACCCGCGCGGCAAGATCGTCGCTGAGGTCGAAACGGAACAGCTCGCCCTGGTGACTTTGCACCGGCGGACGCGGCCGGTCGCCCGGCAGTTCCAGCAGCGGATGTTCGCGGCCCAGTTGCGCAGTCCAGTAGTCTAGCTGACGCTGACGCTCGCCGGACTCCAGCCAGTTGCGCTGCCACACGCTGTAGTCGAGGTACTGCACCGGCAGCGGTTCCAGCGGCGATTCGCGCTCATCGACGAACGCTTCGTACAATGCGCTGAGCTCACGGGCGAAGATGTCCATCGCCCAGCCTTCGGTGACGATGTGGTGCAGGGTCAGGACGAAGTAATGCTCGTGCTCGGCGGTCTTGACCAGGCAGGCGCGCAGCAGCGGACCGGTTTCCAGATCGAACGGCAAGTGCGCTTCGTCGTCGGCCAGTTGCTGGACTTTCTGCTCGCGCACGTCGGCGGCGAGTTTCGAGAAATCCTTCCAGTCCATGCGCACGCCGGTCTCGGCATGCACCTGCTGACGGGCCACGCCGTCGATGCTCGGGAACGTGGTACGCAGGGTTTCGTGACGCAGGATCAGCGCTTGCAGCGCGGCCTCGAAACGCCCGACATCCAGCACGCCACGCAGGCGCGCCATACCGCCGACGTTGTACGCCGGGCTGTCCGGCTCCATCTGCCAGAGGAACCACATGCGCTGCTGCGAATAGGACAGCGGCACCGGTTTGCTGCGATCAACCTTGTCGATCGGCGGCTGCTTGTTGGTGCGGCCGCTGGCCTGGATCTGAAGGATCTGCTCGGCGAAATCACCCAGTTCGCTGTGTTCGAACAAGGCACGCAACGGCAGCTCGACGTCACAGGCCTGACGGGTGCGGGAAATGATTTGCGTGGCCAGCAGCGAGTGACCGCCGAGGGCGAAGAAGTCGTCGCGCAGGCCGACCTGTTTCAGGCCCAGCACTTCGCGCCAGATCGCGGCGATCTGCTGCTCCAGTTCGGTGACCGGCTCGACGTGTTCGCGCACCTGCCATTGCGGCTCGGGCAAGGCGCGGCGGTCGAGTTTGCCGCTCGGACTCAGGGGCATGGCGTCCAGACGCATCAGTTGCGCCGGGACCATGTATTCCGGCAGCTCGGCGGCCAGTGCGGTTTTCAGGCGAGCGATTTGCCCGTCTTGATCTTCACTGGTGTCGGTGGCGGTGAAGTAGCCGATCAGTTGCGGGCCGGCGACGGTTTCACGCACCAGCACGGCGGCCTGAGCGACGCCATCCTGAGTGAGCAAACGGGCTTCGATTTCTTCCGGTTCGACGCGGAAACCACGCAGTTTGACCTGCTGATCGAGGCGGCCGAGGTATTCGATCACGCCATCGTTCGTCCAGCGTGCGCGGTCACCGGTGCGGTACAGACGCGCGCCCTGCTCGCCCAGCGGATCGACCACAAAACGCTCGGCGGTCAGCGCCGGACGGCCGAGGTAACCCCGGGCCAGGCCGATGCCGCTGATGCACAGTTCACCCGGCACACCGGCCGGCACAGGATTGAGATCGCTATCGAGCACCCGGCAGACCACGTTGCCCAGCGGACGACCAATCGGCGAACGCTCGCCATCCGCCACGCTGCAATGCCAGTGGGTGACGTTGATCGCGGTTTCGGTCGGGCCGTAACGGTTGTGCAGTTGCACCGCCGGCAGTTGCGCCAACACGCGGTTGCGCAGTTCCGCCGGCAGCGCTTCACCGCCGGAGAAAACCCGGCGCAGGCTGGTGCATTCGCCGCTCAGTGGTTCATCGATAAACAGCGAAAGCAGCGGCGGCACGAAGTGCAGCGTGGTCACGCCGTATTGCTGAACCAGCTGCGCGATGCGATGCGGATCGCGGTGTTCGCCGGGGCCGGCGATCAGCAGGCGCGCGCCGGTGATCAGCGGCCAAAAGCACTCCCACACCGACACGTCGAAACTGATCGGCGCCTTTTGCATCAGCACATCGGTTTCATTCAGGCGATAAGTGTTCTGCATCCATTGCAGACGCTCGGCCAACGCCGCATGCGTGTTGCCCACACCTTTCGGCTGGCCGGTGGAGCCGGAGGTGTAAATCACGTAGGCGAGATTGTCGCCGTGCAGGTGCAGGCCCGGTGCCTGGCTCGGCCAGTTCTCCAGGTGCAGGGTGTCCATGGCGATCACGCTGACGCCTTCGCTGGCCGGCAAGCGGTCGAGCAATGCCGTCTGGGTCAGCAGCAGTTCGACGCCGCTGTCGTTGAGCATGTAGGCCAGACGATCGGCCGGGTAATCCGGGTCCAGCGGCACGTAGGCGCCACCGGCCTTGATGATCGCCAGCAGGCCGATCAGCAGTTGCGGCGAACACTCGGCGGCGATGGCCACGCACACGTCCGGGCCGACGCCCTTGTCGCGCAGGTAATGGGCGAGACGGTTGGCCTGCGCGTGCAGTTCGGCGAAGTCCAGGCTGCCGCCGTCCCACGCCAGCGCGGTGCGATCCGGGGTCTGACGGGCCTGTTCATTCAGCAGTTCCGGCAGCCATTGTTGCGCCGGGATGCACGGGGCAATGCTCCACGCGTTTTGCTGAGTATGTTCAGTGGCGGTCAGCAGTGGCAGGTCGCCGATGGCTTGGTCCGGACCTTCGCAGACAGCACGCAGCAGGTTGCTGAAATGCTCGGCGAGGCGCTCGATGGTCGCGGCGTCGAACAGCTCATCGGCATAGTCGAAGGACAGCGTCAGGCGACCGTTGCGGTCTTCTTCACTGTGCAGTTGCAGATCGAACTTGGCCTCGCGGCTGTGCCACGACAGTTCTTCGGCGAGCAGGCCCGGTAGACGTTTGAGCGCACTCAGGTCGCGTTGCTGGTGGTTGAACATGACCTGGAACAGGCCTTGTTCGCGGGCCTGCGGGAAGGCTTCGAGCAGTTGTTCGAACGGCAGGTCCTGATTCGCCTGAGCGCCGAGTACCGCCTGACGGGTTTGCGCCAGCAGTTCGGTGAACGGCAGACGCGAATCGACGTCGGCGCGCAGCACCTGAGTGTTGATGAAGAAGCCGATCAGGCCCTGGGTTTCCAGACGCGGACGGTTGGCGTTGGGCACACCGATGCGGATGTCGCGCTGGCCGCTGTAGCGATGCAACAGGCTTTGGAAAGCCGAGAGCAGCAGCATGAATGGCGTGGACTGATAAGCCTGTGCCGTCTGGCGGATCGCGTCGCTGAGGCTCATCCCCAGACGAACGCTGTGGCGTGCGGCGCTGTGAATTTGTTTGGCAGAACGCGGATGGTCGGTCGCCAGCTCCAGGGTCGGATGTTCGTCACCCAGCTGCGCTTTCCAGTACGCCAGTTGCCGTTCGCCCTCGCCTTGCGCCAGCCATTGGCGCTGCCAGCTGCCGTAGTCGGCGTATTGGGTTGGCAGCGGCGCGAGTTCGGCGCGCTGGCCTTGGGAAGCGGCGGCGTACAGGCGCGAGAACTCGTCGATCAACACGTTCAGCGACCAGCCGTCGGCGATGATGTGGTGCATTGTCACCAGCAACTGGTGATCTTCATCGTCGAGGCGAACCAGCGTCACCCACAGCAGCGGGCCCTTCTCCAGATCGAACCGGGTGCGGGCTTCGTCCTCGCGGATCTGTAGTGCGCGGGCTTCACGTTCGCTGGCCGGCAGGTCGCTGATGTCGATCAGTTGCAGGTTGAATTCGCCCGCCGCTTCGACCTGTTGCAGCGCTACGCCGTCGCGCTCGAAGAAGCGGGTACGCAGGGATTCATGGCGTTCGATCAGTTGCTGGAAACTGGCGCGCAGGGCGTCTTCGTCCAGTTCGCCGCGCAGGCGCAGGGCACCGGGGATGTTGTAGGCGCTGCTCTGCGGATCGAGCTGCCAGGTGATCCACAGTCGGTTTTGCGCCAGGGATTGCGGCAAGGCTTCGTTGCGCGACAGCGCTGTGATTTCGCCTTGGGCGCTGCCGCCGTCCTGTTGCTGCTGTGCCACGACTGCGGCGAACGCGGACAGGGTCGGTGCTTCGAACAGCAGGCGCAGGCTCAGCTCCAGGCTCAGTTCTTCGCGGACCTTGGCGATCACCTGGGCGGCGGCGATCGAGTTGCCGCCGAGCAGGAAGAAATGATCGTCGGCGTTGACCTGTTTGACGTTGAGCTGCTCGGCCCAGACTTTGCCGATCAACGCTTCCAGTTCGGAGGCGGACGCGGTCGACTCATGAGCGGTTTCAGCGGTGGCCGACGGGAACACCGCATAGCTGTCGAGGCTGCCGTCGGCCAGGCGATTGCGGCAGGCCGAACGTTGCAGCTTGCCGCTGGAAGTTTTCGGCAATGCGCCCGGATTGAGCAGCACCACCACGCTCGGTACTTCCTGATACGCCTCGGCCACCGCTTGGCGAATGGCTCTGATCAGCGCTTCGGGCGGCAGGATTTTCTGCACGCTGCGGCTGATTTCCGCCGCGATGCCGATGCCCTCCTCGCCATTCTGATTGACCGCAAACGCCGCGACGCGGCCCTTGCGCACCACCTCCACTTCGTTTTCGACCGTCTTCTCGAGGTCCTGCGGATAGAGGTTGTGACCGCGCACGATCAGCATGTCTTTCAAGCGACCGGTGATGAACAGTTCACCTTCGCGAATAAAGCCCAGGTCACCGGTGCGCAGCCAGGTCTGGCCGGCATGCTGGACGAAGGTCTTGGCGCTGGCCTCGGGGTTGCGCCAGTAGCCGAGGGCGATGCTCGGGCCGGCGGCCCAGACTTCACCCACGGCGTTGTCGGCCAGTTCTTCGAGGGTGTTGGGTTCGACGATCAGCACCGCATGTTCCGGCTGACTGATGCCGCAGCTCATGATCGGGCTGCCCTCGCCCGCTTCGGCGCGGTTCTGTGCGAGGGCTTGATCGTCGACGCGCAGTGCAGGAATCCCTGTGCCGCGCGGTGTGCCGGCGACGAACAGGGTCGCTTCGGCCAGACCGTAGGAGGCCATGAAGCTGTCTTCGCAAAAACCGCACGCGGTGAATTTCTCGGCGAAGCGTTCGAGGGTGTCGAGACGGATCGGCTCGGAGCCGGAATAGGCCACGCGCCAACGGCTCAGGTCGAGACGCTCCAGCGCCGATTCACTGACTCGTTCGCTGCACAAACGGTAGGCGAAGTCAGGCCCGCCGCTGATGGTGCCGCCGTACTGGCTGATCGCTTCAAGCCAGCGCAACGGCCGGCCGAGGAAATACGCCGGCGACATCAGAAAGCACGGCACGCCACTGAAGATTGGTTGCAGCAGACCGCCGATCAGGCCCATGTCGTGGTACAGCGGCAGCCAGCTGACGATCACGTCATCGGGGTTTACGTCGATACCGAAACCGTGGCGGATCAGCAGTTCGTTGGCCACCAGATTGCCGTGGCTGACCTGCACGCCTTTGGGCAGCGCGGTGGAGCCGGACGTGTATTGCAGGAAGGCGATATGGTCTGTCGGCAAGGTCGGTTCGACCCAGCGCTCGGCCAGCGCAGCGTCGAGGGTGTCGACGCACAGCAGCGGCGGCGCGCCTTCGATTTGCTGCAAGGCGTCGCGCAGGTCGGCGCTGGTCAGCAGCAGGCGCGGTTCGGCGTCGGCGATGATCGACAGCAGGCGTTCCTGATGGTGACGCTTGGCCGATTCCGGCGGATAGGCTGGCACCGCGATCACCCCCGCATACAGGCAACCGAAGAACGCCGCGACGTAATCCGGGCCGCTGGGAAACAGCAACACCGCGCGATCACCGAATCCGGCCTCGGCCTGCAACGCGGCGGCGATGGTGCGCGCGCGCTGATCGAGTTCGCGATAACTGAGCACCACAGCCTGCTCCTCGGTTTCGGCGAGAAAGCGCAAGGCCAGCCGATCCGGCGTCAGGGCCGAACGGCGCTGAAGGGCTTGGACCAGGGTGCTGGGGAGTTCGAACGCGTCGGTCATGAGGTTTCCTGCCTGAATTCGGCTTGCTGGTGGAATCGGGTTGGCTGCGGCATGCCCGTGCAAGGCATGCGGGACACGGTCTT
>Ga0207713_1000931_pt1 | contig 26234 bp, 21 predicted proteins | sample KBSS64metaG_FD_184404 | JGI IMG/M metagenome (GOLD analysis project Ga0207713, IMG submission 184404) | Switchgrass rhizosphere microbial communities from Kellogg Biological Station, Michigan, USA - KBS S6-4 metaG (SPAdes) (version 2) | ecosystem: Host-associated > Plants > Roots > Rhizosphere >... | reverse complement strand
TTCAATCTGAGCCATGATCAAACTCTTCAATTTAAGTTTGATTTGCTTAAACAAGTTAAGCGGTGCTCATCTGTAAAACGTCATAATGAATTTCATTATGTGTTCACTCGTGAGGCTTTGATATTTTGTTGCGTCCGGAGACGCTGATATCAATCCTGCGAGTGCCCACACAGATTGTCTGATAAATTGTTAAAGAGCAGTGCGAACAGTGCGTTAGCGCCCTGTCGCGAGGTGGCGTATATTACGCTTTCCTCCTGCAGAGTCAACCTCTATTTCAGAAGTTTTTCTCCGGCGGCGCAGTCTCCTGTGCCTCTCAACCCGCTTCCCGTTGCCGGTGTTCCGTGTTGATGGATGCGCATTATAGGGAGTTGTCGGAGAGTCGCAACCCATAAATTGCATAAAAGAGAGCGTTCGCTGCATTCCACAGCAAAAGCCGCTGTTATACGCAGTTACACACAATGTTATCCACACAGAGCGGGCTATATGAATTTAGGCGAGCATCGCGCAAACGTTTTCGCTACAATGCCGGGCAATATTCCGGACACCCCTTTTCGGGGCGTTACCTGAGGTTTTTGATCTTTTCTTCCTATATAGAAGAGAAAACCGCTATGAAGCCTGACGTAACGCTCTTATATACGCGAAACAAAGCCAAGGGATAAACCACCATGCAACAACCTCGTCCTGTACGCCGCGCATTGCTCAGTGTCTCTGACAAAGCCGGTATCCTCGAATTTGCTCAGGCGCTCTCAAGTCGCGGTGTCGAGCTGCTCTCCACAGGTGGAACAGCTCGCCTTCTGGCGGATGCGGGTCTGGCTGTCACTGAAGTCTCTGACTACACCGGCTTCCCGGAAATGATGGATGGACGCGTCAAAACCCTGCATCCGAAAGTGCATGGCGGCATTTTAGGTCGTCGCGGCCAGGATGATGCCATCATGGCGCAGCACGACATCAGCCCAATCGACATGGTGGTCGTTAACCTCTATCCCTTTGCACAGACTGTCGCCCGTGAAGGATGTTCACTGGAAGATGCAGTGGAAAATATCGACATCGGTGGCCCGACCATGGTGCGCTCTGCTGCAAAGAACCATAAAGATGTCGCCATTGTGGTCAGCAGCGGCGACTACGATGCCATCATTGCTGAAATGGACGCTCATGAGAACGCACTGACGCTTGAGACCCGTTTCGATCTGGCAATCAAAGCCTTCGAACACACCGCCGCTTATGACAGCATGATCGCTAACTACTTCGGCACCCTGGTACCCGCCTATCACGGTGAACGCAATCAGCCCGCTGGCCGTTTCCCGCGTACCCTGAATCTGAACTTCATTAAGAAGCAGGACATGCGTTACGGCGAAAACAGCCATCAGGATGCAGCCTTCTATATAGAAGAGAATATCAGTGAAGCCTCAGTGGCCACTGCGCAGCAGGTTCAGGGCAAGGCACTCTCCTATAACAATATTGCTGACACCGATGCTGCACTCGAGTGTGTCAAAGAGTTCAGTGAACCCGCCTGCGTCATCGTCAAGCATGCAAACCCTTGTGGTGTCGCAACCGGTGATGATCTGCTGGCAGCCTATGAGCGGGCTTATCAGACCGACCCAACTTCCGCGTTCGGCGGCATCATCGCCTTTAACCGCGAGCTGGATGAAGCGACGGCTCAGGCGATTATCAGCCGCCAGTTTGTTGAGGTGATCATCGCACCCGCCGTTTCCGAAGCCGCGCTGAAAATTACCGCGGCTAAACAGAATGTCCGTGTGCTGATCTGTGGTCAGTGGCAAAACCGTACTGCCGCACTGGATTTCAAACGCGTCAATGGTGGCCTGCTGGTCCAGGATCGCGATCTCGGTATGGTGGATGCCAGCCAGTTGCGCGTGGTCAGCAAACGCCAGCCAACCGGGCAGGAGCTGCGTGATGCGCTGTTCTGCTGGAAAGTGGCGAAGTTTGTTAAGTCCAATGCCATTGTTTATGCGCGCGACAACATGACAATTGGTATAGGTGCCGGGCAGATGAGCCGCGTCTACTCCGCTAAAATTGCAGGTATCAAAGCAGCCGATGAAGGTCTGGAAGTAAAAGGATCCGCCATGGCGTCAGATGCTTTCTTCCCGTTCCGTGATGGAATTGATGCTGCAGCGGCGTCCGGCGTGAGCTGTGTTATCCAGCCTGGCGGCTCCATCCGTGATGAAGAAGTGATTGCGGCGGCTGATGAGCACGGCATTGCCATGATCTTCACCGACATGCGCCACTTCCGCCATTAATTGTTCTGGAGAGTAACAGATGAAAATTTTAGTAATCGGTAATGGCGGACGTGAACATGCTCTGGCCTGGAAAGCGGCTCAGTCGCCGTTAGCGGAAACGGTGTTTGTCGCGCCGGGTAACGCGGGCACCGCATTAGAGCCTGCGCTTCAGAATATTGCGATCAGTGCGACAGATGTTCCCGCCCTGCTGGAATTTGCCCAGCGCGAAAAGATCGATCTGACGATTGTCGGACCTGAAGCGCCGCTGGTGATCGGCGTGGTCGATGCGTTCCGTAAGGCAGGCCTCGCTATCTTCGGTCCGACTCAGGCCGCTGCACAGCTGGAAGGTTCTAAAGCCTTCACCAAAGATTTCCTGTCACGTCATCAGATCCCGAGTGCCGAATACCAGAACTTCACCGAGGTTGAGCCCGCTCTCGCATATCTGCGCGAGAAAGGCGCGCCAATCGTTATAAAAGCCGACGGCCTGGCCGCAGGTAAAGGCGTGATTGTCGCGATGACGCTGCAGGAAGCGGAGGATGCGGTTCAGGATATGCTGGCCGGTAATGCCTTTGGTGATGCCGGACACCGCATTGTGATTGAAGAGTTTCTGGAGGGCGAAGAAGCCAGCTTCATCGTGATGGTGGACGGCGAGCATGTGCTGCCCATGGCCACCAGCCAGGATCACAAGCGTGTGGGTGATGGCGACACCGGTCCCAACACGGGCGGCATGGGTGCCTACTCCCCGGCGCCGGTGGTTACCGATGAGATCCACCAGCGCGTGATGGATCAGGTGATCTGGCCGACCGTGCGTGGCATGGCCGCTGAAGGCAACGTCTACACCGGTTTTCTTTATGCGGGCCTGATGATCGATCATACCGGACAGCCGAAAGTGATCGAATTCAACTGCCGCTTTGGCGATCCGGAGACGCAGCCGATCATGCTGCGCCTGCAGTCGGATCTGGTCGATCTTTGCCGGGCTGCCTGTGACGGTAAGCTGGATCAGAAAACGTCACAATGGGATCCACGACCTGCGCTGGGTGTGGTACTGGCAGCAGGCGGTTATCCGGGTGATTATGCGCAGGGCGACCAGATTCATGGTCTGCCACTGGAGGAAGTGGCTGACGGTAAGGTATTCCACGCCGGAACACGTCTGGAAGAAGATCGGGTGCTGACCAACGGTGGCCGCGTGCTGTGTGTCACCGCGCTGGGCGACGACGTAGCAGCCGCACAAAAGCGGGCTTACGAGCTGACAAAGCCGATCTCATGGCAGGGTAGCTTCTGTCGCCGCGACATTGGCTACCGCGCCATTAATCGTAAATAAGCACAGGGGGCACAGCGTGCCCCCTTTTCACTTCACATATCGTCTTCTGTCGGCTGCTGTGAGCAGTCATCCTGCTGACTGACCCGCAACAACTGTAGCCCTTCCGGCGCTTCAAGCCACGACACCATGAGCGGTGCCGATGCGCTCTGCTGCTGCTGTATCAGCAACTGCCGATCGTCAGCGTCAAAAGCGGGTCTGACCTGCTGGCCTTCACACGTCTCCAGTCGATCGCTTCCCAGCCAGTGTCCCTGCTTCAGAAACACCCTGCCGCTTAAAAGCGCATCGCTGAGGTTACGCATCCGCTCCGCATCAAACTTATAGAGCTCAATGGCATCCGGGCTGACCGCCTCACGCCGCCCTGCAAGCTGGCGCTGCATGAAGTTGAGACCACCCGCCTGATCAAAGCGCAGGGTCACATCGTCAGGCTGTTTGCCCTTTACCTGGCGCTGAATGCTGATCAACGACCCTTCCAGCCAGACGTAATCTGTCACTTCACCTTCACCGCCACTGAAGGGTGTATAGAGGGTGCGAATATGGACCGACTGATGATCGCTATTTTTGCGCCAGATACGGACAACACCACGATCGGCAAGATAGCCACTGGCAGAAAAAGGAGGAATATCCGGAGTTGAGCTGCAACCGAAAAGAATCAGGGAGAGAAACAGAATAGAAAAACGCTGAAACAGCGGGGTCATGATGGCTGGCCTCTTAAACAAAAGGGGCGAAACGCCCCCTGTTTTAAAGCTTAACCGCAGTGCGACGTCTTACTTAACGGCGTCTTTCAGCGCTTTACCAGACACGAATGCCGGTACATTTGCTGCAGCGATTTTGATCTCTTTGCCAGTCTGCGGGTTACGACCGGTACGCTCAGCGCGGTGGTTCACTTTAAAAGTACCAAAACCAACCAGTTGTACAGCATCACCATCTTTCAGAGACTCAGTGATCGCAGCCAGAGTAGATTCCAGCGCTGCCTTTGCCTGGGTTTTAGACAGGTCAGCTTTTTCTGCGATCACATCAATCAGTTGAGTCTTGTTCATAAGTTATCCTTAAAGTGTATTTATCGCTTGCTAAGCAACGAGTGCGAGGGAAAAGCCATATTCTGGCACTCTTCTGCCTGCACGCACCGATAGCCACAATTTTCAGCCCCCCAAATGTAGACCAGACAGGGGGCCAATGTGAAGCCTCCAGGCGCGCTAATTCGGGCCTGAAGTCACGTTTTATCGCCTTACTGCTGGAAATTTATACCGATGTTGCTAATTCCAGCTTCACGCAGATCAGATCGCAGACCTTTAATCAATTCAAGGTCGCGCTCTTCACACTCCGCCAGCAGGCGGAAAATCTCCCACTGAAGGTCCCACTCATCGATGATAGCCGGGTTTTCACGCAGCTCGTCATCGGTCATTTCGCGTCCAGCCTGGGTCATCTCCAGCATAGCGACAGTGGTAATTGACGTCTCGCTGACTTCAATTGCATGTTCAAGCGTTTCACCGCTCAGCTGCGCATGCACGACTTCGCTTAGTGCCACGCAGGCATCAATAGCCGGGTAAACGCCGTAAACGTCAAACGCATCGCCATCCGGAATGGCAGCTTCGAGCTTTTCCAGCTGGCTGTCGAAGTTAATCTTCGCATCTTTGACCGTCAGGTTTTCCCAGATCAGATCAAGAATGCGACGATAGAGCGCCGGATCGGCAAATTCAGTCTGCTCGCAGAACGCCCGATAGTTGGGATACATGCGCTCGCACAGGCAGGCCATAAACGTAAGGTGCTGCCAGCTTTCCAGCTTCGCCAGACGCAGATGAACGGGATTTTGTAACATAAAGGTGGCTCTTATTCGTTTCGCTGGCCGCAGTGTAACTGCAAAACCGCAGCACAAACAGTGTTAAAGCGCGTTTTGCCAGCGCTGGAAAGCGGTTCTGTTCGAGGCAACCGCATCGGCCCAGCGGGTCGGTTCCGGCAACCGGTAACCGCGCGTACAGTTTTCGACCCACTGCAGCGCAGTATTCAGGCTGACGCGATGACCCGTGGCGACAAACAACGGATTACAACGCAGCTTGCTGCGCCATACCCAGCCAATTTGCTCACCTTTGTCGATCAGCGGCTGCCGGCTCCCGGGCTGCGCGTCCAGATCGTCAAAACGACCGCACAAACGGCTTTTCGCAACGCCAATCGTCGGCACATCCACCAGCAGGCCAAAATGCGATGCGACGCCCAGTCGTCTTGGATGCGAAATACCGTGCCCATCCACAAACAGCAGGTCCGGCTTTTGTTCCAGCATCTGCCAGGCGGCCATCAGTGCCGGATACTCGCGGAATGAGAGAAAGCCCGGAATGTAGGGCATGGTGGTCTCAACGCGCGCGATACGATGCTCCACCAGCGTTAGCGAGGGATACTCCAGTATCACCATCGCCGCCCGCGTTACGGTGCCTTCCTGCTCAAATCCAACGTCCGCCCCGCCGATAAAACGGGGCGGCAGCACATCAAAGTCATCCTCACGCACTACCTCAGCGGCGCGTTGTAACTGCTCAGCGCGGAGTGCGGCAATGTCCATAATTACTCCTGATGCCAGGGACGTGATAAACGATGCACCGCTTCAACAAAGACACCCGCATTTTCAGGTGGTACATCCTGATGAATGCCGTGACCCAGATTGAAGACATGCCCGGTACCCGAGCCAAAACGTTCCAGGATGCCGGCCACTTCCTGTTCAATACGCTCCGGTGCCGCATAGAGCATTGAAGGATCCATGTTGCCCTGTAGCGCAACTTTGTCGCCCACGCGACGGCGGGCGTCGTCAATATCGGTGGTCCAGTCGAGACCCAGCGCATCACAACCGGTGGCTGCCATCGCTTCCAGCCACTGCCCGCCGCCTTTGGTGAAGAGCGTCACCGGCACGCGGCGACCGTCATTTTCACGCAGCAGGCCATCAACAATTTTATGCATGTAGTGAAGTGAGAACTCGCGATAATCACGACCGGTCAGCACGCCGCCCCAGGTATCAAACACCATGACAGACTGCGCACCGGCGCGGATCTGAGCATTGAGGTAGAGGATGACGCTGTCGGCCAGCTTATCCAGCATCGCGTGCAGCGTAGCCGGATCGGCATACATCATCTTTTTGATTTTGGTAAACGCCTTGCTGCTGCCACCTTCCACCATGTAGGTGGCCAGCGTCCATGGACTGCCTGAGAAGCCAATCAGCGGCAGATCGCCGTTCAGGTTCTTACGGATGGTGCGGACCGCATTCATCACGTAGCCCAGTTCCATTTCTGGATCGGGTACCGGTAAACGCTCAACGTCAGCGCGACAGGTCACAGGGTTAGAGAAACGCGGGCCTTCGCCGGTTTCAAAGTAGAGACCCAGTCCCATCGCATCAGGAATGGTCAGGATGTCACTGAAGAGGATAGCGGCATCCAGCGGATAACGGCGCAGCGGCTGCAGGGTGACTTCGCAGGCCAGCTCGGCGTTTTTGCATAGCGACATAAAGTCACCCGCCTGGGCGCGTGTCGCTTTGTACTCCGGCAAATAGCGACCGGCTTGTCGCATCATCCATACCGGCGTGACATCAACTGGCTGGCGTAACAGGGCACGCAAATAACGATCGTTCTTCAGTTCACTCATCTCAACACTCTCTCAATAACAGGCGTGTAGTGTAGCACTTTCACGCTTCGGCGCGGCACAGGGCGACAGTATCTTCAATCAGACGACGCGCCACGGTGCCGGGAGGTGGCAGCAACGGCAGGTCATCAAAACGGAACCAGGCCGCATCCAGCAGTTCTTTGCCGTCGTGTTGCAGATCGCCGCTGTCATACTCTGCCATAAATGCTGTCATCAGCGATTGCGGGAAGGGCCACGGCTGGGAGGTCACGTAACGGACATTTTTGACGCGGATATTGCTCTCTTCCATCACTTCACGGGCCACGGCCTGCTCCAGTGTCTCACCAACTTCGACAAACCCCGCCAGCACGGTATAGACCTTATTGCGATGGCGGGCATGGTTCGCCAGCAGGATTTCATCGCCGCGACGGATCGCCACAATAATGCAGGGTGCAATCTGCGGATAGTAACGCTCGCGGCAATGGCTGCAGAGACAGGCAAACTCATGTTTGCTGTGATGCATTTCATGGCCGCAATAACCGCACCAGCGATGAGAACGGTAGAATTCCGCCAGCTGAACACCGCGACCCACCAGCTGAAACAGCGCTGCATCCTGATCGATTAGCTGACGGACTGAGAACATATCGGCAGAACGCGGTTCACAAATCAGCCAGACTTTTTCGCCCTGCCACTCACCAATGGTCCAGGCCATACTGCCAGTTAAACCAAATTTTTCGGCGTTTCCGTGGGGTAAATCACCTTGTGGCAACCAAATTTTCTGTTCATGGCTGACAATCCACCATCCAGCGTCTACGCTTGAGATTTCGCATTGCATTTATTTCGTCATCCTTAGCGTCAAATCGCACGCTGAAGCCCTGATGTTAAGTGTGTAGATAAACAACTATAACTCACATGGAGTTAGATATGCTTAACCAGTTAGACGTCCTGGCTGAACGCGTAGGTGGCAGTAATGAACTGGTCGATTCGTGGCTTGAAGCCCGTCGTCAGCTACTGGTGACCTATTATCACCTGGTGGGTCTTAAACCTAATAAAGAGGCGCTGACGCGTCTGGATGAACAGGCGCTCGACAACTTCTGTCATGGCCTGGTCGATTATCTTTCTGCGGGTCACTTCAGTATCTATGAACGCGTGATCAGTGAAATGAGTGGCGACAGCCCGATGATCGCTGCCGCGCAGATTTATCCCCCGCTGGAGGCCAATACGGAACGTCTGATGCAGCTCTATGACGGCCACCTTCAGCAGGCGATTGATGACGAAAACTGCATGACCTTCCAGCAGGCGTTGTCCGAAGTGGGCGAAGTGCTGGAAGCCCGGTTTACACTTGAAGATAAGCTGATTCAGCTGGCATGGGACAACAAGCTCGTCCCCCCGCCAGTGGCGAATGACAGCCAAATCGCCCGCCCGGCCTGATTATCGCCGTCGGGAAAGGGGTTGAGATTATCTTCCAGCCCTTTTATGCTAAACAGGTTCTGCGGAGCGCTTTCCAATGAACCTTTTTTATTTGTGCTTTGAAATTTAAGCTTTTTACGCCGGAGTCTGTTACAGGACGCCAGTGCAAAAAGTAGCTTCTTGTCGGAGTGCCCAGTTGGGCTGAGACCGTTAATTCGGGATCCGCGGAACCTGATCAGGTTAGAACCTGCGAAGGGAACAAGAGTAAATATTCTCTGTATGTCAGCACGCTTACGCTGTCTATACGGTTACTCCTTCCGAACTCCGGACAAGCATCGTTCCCTCTTAACAGGAAGATTGCTATGTCTGACCCAAAAATGACCCGTCGTGAACAGCGTGCCCAGGCGCAGGAATTTATCGATTCTCTGCAAAGCGGCAGTGCCTTTCCCCAGTCCCGTCGCATCTGGATTACCGGCAGCCGGAAGGATATTCGCGTACCCATGCGTGAAATTACCCTGAGCCCGACCCACACTGGCGGTAGCAAAGAACAGCCTCTCTATGAGCAAAATGAAGCGGTGCCGGTCTATGACACGGCAGGCGCTTATGGTGATCCCGCGGCAGAGATTGATGTGCATCGTGGCCTGGAAAAGCTGCGCGCGCGCTGGATTACTGAACGCGGCGACAGCGAACTTCTTGAACAGAACAGCTCAGGCTATACCCAACAGCGACTGGCTGACGAGGGGCTGGATCATCTGCGCTTCGATCACCTTCCGACACCGCGCCGTGCCCGTGCCGGGCGCCGCGTCACGCAGCTGCACTATGCCCGCCAGGGGATCATCACCCCGGAGATGGAGTTTATCGCTCTGCGCGAAAACATGGGGCGCGAGCGAATCCGCAGTGAGGTGCTGCTGCAACAGCATCCGGGTCACAGCTTTGGTGCGCATCTGCCCGCCCGCATAACCCCCGAGTTTGTGCGTCAGGAAGTTGCTGCCGGACGCGCTATCATCCCGGCGAATATCAATCACCCTGAATCAGAGCCCATGATCATAGGCCGCAACTTTCTGGTTAAGGTTAACGCCAACATCGGTAATTCGGCGGTGACCTCTTCCATTGAAGAAGAAGTGGAAAAGCTGGTCTGGTCAACTCGCTGGGGTGCCGATACGGTGATGGATCTCTCTACCGGTCGTTATATTCATGAAACGCGCGAATGGATTTTGCGCAACAGCCCGGTGCCTATTGGTACGGTGCCGATCTATCAGGCGCTGGAAAAAGTGAATGGCGTGGCGGAGGCGCTGAACTGGGAAATATTCCGGGACACGCTGCTTGAACAGGCGGAACAGGGCGTCGATTACTTCACTATCCACGCGGGCGTGCTACTGCGTTATGTCCCGATGACGGCGAAACGTCTGACCGGCATCGTCTCGCGGGGCGGATCGATCATGGCGAAGTGGTGCCTGTCCCATCATCAGGAGAGTTTCCTCTATCAGCACTTCCGTGAGATCTGTGAAATCTGTGCGGCGTACGATGTCTCCCTGTCGCTGGGCGATGGCCTGCGTCCGGGTTCGATTCAGGATGCCAACGATGAAGCGCAGTTTGCCGAACTGCGTACCCTGGGTGAACTGACCCGTATTGCCTGGGAATATGATGTTCAGGTAATGATTGAAGGTCCGGGCCACGTGCCGATGCATATGATCCGCCGCAACATGACGGAACAGCTCGAGCTGTGCGATGAAGCCCCCTTCTACACACTCGGTCCGCTGACCACCGATATCGCGCCCGGCTATGACCATTTCACCTCGGGTATCGGTGCCGCCATGATTGGCTGGTTTGGTTGTGCGATGCTGTGTTATGTCACACCTAAAGAGCATCTGGGTCTGCCCAACAAAGAGGATGTGAAACAGGGATTGATCACCTACAAAATCGCGGCGCATGCCGCCGATCTGGCCAAAGGCCACCCCGCTGCGCAGATCCGTGATAACGCCATGTCCAAAGCGCGCTTTGAATTCCGCTGGGAAGATCAATTCAATCTGGCGCTGGATCCCCACACGGCGCGTGCTATGCATGACGAAACCCTGCCGCAGGAGTCAGGAAAGGTGGCTCATTTCTGCTCGATGTGTGGCCCTAAATTCTGCTCAATGAAAATTTCTCAGGAGGTGCGCGAGTTTGCAGCACGCCAGGATGCGCGTGCCGAGCCGGTTGAAGTGGGCATGGCGCAGATGTCAGACCGTTTTCGCAGCCACGGCGGTGAGCTTTATCACCCTGCCGATGCCATTAAGGAGGAGTAACGATGCCCGGATTCCCTGCTACCGCCCCGCGCCTGGGGCTTTATCCGGTGGTTGATAGCCCCGAGTGGATTGAACGCCTGCTGGAGATGGGCGTTCGCACGCTGCAGCTGCGCATTAAGGATCAGCCCGATGCGATCGCTGAGCCCGCTATTGCCCATGCGATTGCACTGGGAAAACGCTATGACGCACGCCTGTTTATCAATGACTACTGGCAGCTGGCAATTAAACATCAGGCTTATGGCATACATCTGGGGCAGGAGGATATGGATGTGGCCGATCTTGCCCGCATTCATCAGGCCGGATTGCGTCTGGGGCTCTCCACCCATGACGACGCGGAGCTGGATCGCGCGCTGGCAATCCAGCCCTCTTACATCGCACTTGGGCATATTTTCCCGACGCAGACTAAAGAGATGCCTTCTGCGCCGCAGGGCATTGAGCAGCTGAAGCGACATCTGGCACGCCTGACGCATATTCCCACTGTGGCGATTGGCGGTATCTCGATTGCGCGAGCACCTGAGGTACTGGCTACCGGCGTTGGAAGTATTGCGGTAGTGAGTGCGATTACTGAGGCAGATGACTGGCGTGAAGCAACCCGGACACTGATGGCGCTGGCAGAACCTGGCCATTAAGGATTTGTGGAAGCTGTGCCACATAGCCGCTGCAAAACAGGTAATGCCCGCATTCTTCCGGGAAAGCAGCGCGCAAACGTGAGGGTTGCCGCTGGCGTGCTGTGAGCCAAAACCTTAACGTGGCATCCGTCAGGTTAAGGTTAACTGACCAGGGCCGGTTCCCTCCTCTTGCCGGCCCTGCTTCTTCTTTCCTCTATACGATAGCAGAGGCTGAAGTCTGCGGCTCATGCTGGCACGAGAGCATAGCGCGTTCGACAGCCGCACCCACCCGCGCCAGCGCCTGTTCAGTTTGCTCGTTTATTGGCAGCCCGTAGTTTAAGCGCAGGCAGTTGCGATATTTGCCCGAGGCCGAAAAGAGTGAGCCTGCGGCAATCTGAATTTTTGATTCGCGCAGTTCCCGGTTTAGCAGGACCGCATCAAATGCTTCCGGGAGTTCAATCCACATCAGAAAACCGCCCTGAGGACGGGAAACGCAGATGCCACAGGGAAAGTAGTGGCGCACCCAGCAGCTAAAGGTTTCATAGTTACGATGATAGATTTGCCGCATCCGCCGTAGATGCAGCTGATAATGGCCCTGGCGGATAAACTCGGAGACCGCATGCTGAGGCTGCGTGGCGGTGGAGCCTGTGACGATATATTTCATGTGCAACACGCGGTCGCGATAGCGTCCTGGTGCAACCCAGCCGACACGTAAACCGGGCGCCAGCGTTTTAGAAAAAGAGCTGCACAGCAGAACCCGGCCATCAAGATCCAGCGCTTTAATAGTGGGTGGGCGCGGGTATTCCCAGGCTAACTCACCATAAACATCATCTTCGATTACCGCCGCATCAAACCGCTGCGCCAGCGCCAGCAATGCCCGCTTACGCTGTTCAGGCATGATGAATCCCAAAGGATTATTGCAGTTCGGCACAACAACGACTGCTTTAATCGGCCATTGATCAAAGGCCAGTTCCAGCGCTTCCAGACTGATGCCGGTGACCGCATCTGTTGGGATCTCAATGGCACGAATGCCAAAGCCACGCAGGGTTTGCATGATGCCGTGAAACGACGGTGACTCAACGGCAATGATATCGCCCGGCTCGCAGACGGCCCGAACGGCGACCGATAACGCCTCATGGCAGCCGGTGGTAATAACAATGTCATCGGCGGTGAGCTGGCAGCCGCTGTCTATCGCCAGCCGTGCAACCTGTTGTCGCAGCGCGAGAACACCATAGAGGTTGTCATAATTCAGCAGCGCCATGTCCTGCTTCTGCGCCTGACGGCTGAATGCTTTCCATAGCGGCTTAAGCGTCGGCTGAGTCAGATCCGGCATACCGCTGCCCAGCTGCAACACATCATCCTCCAGTCGGCTGTTAATCAGCTCCAGTACCGCATCCCACTGCGTCACCTCAACCGGCCGCTGTGCAGGACGGGTCAGCGCAGGCATCGGGGGTGTCGCTTTGCGCGAGGCGACAAAATAGCCGGAGCGAGACTGCGGCGTGATCATCTGCTTCTCTTCCAGCAGATGATAAGCCTGCTGTACGGTGCTGATACTGACGCCATGTTCGGCACTCAGACTGCGTACCGAAGGCAGGCGCTCACCACTGCGATATAAACCCTGTTCAATGCGCTGAGCCAGCAGTGTGGCCAGATGTTCATATCGCGTCATTGTATTTCCTCTGTCTCAGATGATGAGCATTAACCAGTACAGTTATGCTTCTTTTTTACCATTCAGATCACGACAACCGCAATCTGTATGTTAAAAAAAGGTGATTTTTGCGTCTGTATCATACAGAGCGATGCGATGAAAATGGTCCTCAGATACTTCACTGAGGGCACTATCATGGGATACGACGAGAATCGCGCAGCTAAACCCTTTACAGGCACACCTTACCAGCTGGTTCGTTTCATGTGGCGTAGTTATAAACGCTGGCAACTACGGCGTGAAACCCGCGTCATCCTGTCGAAACTGAGTGACAGTCAGTTGAAAGACATTGGTCTCAGGCGCAACGACTGGAATGCCTGAATGACAGACAAAAAAAACCCTGCCGAGGCAGGGTTTTTATCAGGCAAAGAACGATTAATCGTTTTTGTTGCCGCCGAGACCGGCGTTCAACAGTTCAGCCAGGCTGGCTGAGGCTTCATCCGCAGTAACCTGCGGTGCAACCGGCACTTCACCTGCCGCTTTACGGCGCATACGATCCTGATGGTACGCATAACCGGTACCGGCCGGAATCAGACGACCCACGATGACGTTCTCTTTCAGGCCGCGCAGTTCGTCGCGCTTGCCTGCAACTGCTGCTTCGGTCAGGACACGTGTCGTCTCCTGGAACGATGCTGCAGAGATGAACGATTCGGTAGCCAGTGACGCTTTGGTAATACCCAACAGGTCACGCATGAAGGTTGCGCCAACTTTTCCGTTCGCTTCCAGATCACGGTTAGAGATCTTGATGCGAGAGAATTCAGCCTGCTCACCTTCCAGGAAGTCTGCACTTCCTGCGCTCACGATGGTTGCTTTACGCAGCATCTGACGAACGATGACTTCGATGTGCTTATCGTTAATCTTAACGCCCTGCAGACGGTAAACTTCCTGCACTTCGTTAGTGATGTAACGGGTCACCGCATGCACGCCACGCAAGCGCAGGATGTCATGTGGAGACTCTGGGCCATCGGAAACCACGTCACCGCGCTCAACACGTTCACCTTCGAACACGTTCAGCTGACGCCATTTCGGAATCATCTCTTCGTACGGCTCGCTACCATCCAGCGGGGTAATGACCAGACGACGCTTACCTTTGGTCTCTTTACCGAAGGAGATGATGCCGCTGATCTCCGCCAGAATCGCGGGCTCTTTCGGACGACGCGCTTCGAACAGGTCAGCAACGCGTGGCAGACCACCGGTGATATCTTTGGTACCGCCAGATTCCTGCGGAACACGCGCTAACGTGTCACCGGCACTGATCTTAACGCCATCTTCCAGCTGAACAATCGCTTTACCTGGCAGGAAGTACTGAGCCGGCATATCGGTGCCCGGGATCAGAACGTCGTTGCCGTTGGCATCAACAATTTTCAGCGCAGGACGCAGATCTTTACCGCCCGCAGTACGTTCAGCACTGTCCAGAACCACCAGCGAAGAGAGACCGGTTAAGTCATCTGTCTGACGGGTAATGGTCTGGCCATCAACCATGTCAGTGAAGCGAATGAAACCGCCCACTTCGGTGATGACTGGCATGGTATGCGGATCCCAGTTTGCAACGGTTTCACCCGCGGCAACCTGCTCACCATCACCTTTCGCCATGGTAGAACCATAAGGAACTTTATAGCTCTCTTTGGTACGACCAAATTCGTCGATCATTTTCAGTTCAACGTTACGCGAGGTGATCACCAGCTTGCCTGCCGAGTTCGTTACGGACTTGGCGTTGGTCAGCTTGATGGTACCTTTGTTCTTCACCTGAATGCTGGATTCAGCAGCCGCACGTGATGCCGCACCACCGATGTGGAACGTACGCATCGTCAGCTGTGTACCTGGCTCACCGATGGACTGTGCTGCGATAACACCGATCGCTTCACCTTTGTTGATGATGTGACCACGTGCCAGGTCGCGACCGTAGCAATGCGCACACACACCAAAGTCGGTTTCACAACCTACAACAGAGCGGACTTTCAGGCTATCAACTGAGTTCAGCTCCAGCACGTCACACCAGTGCTCATCGAGCAGCGTGTTGCGTGGGACCAGAATGTCAGCAGTGCCCGGCTTCAGAACGTCTTCTGCCGTCACACGACCCAGTACACGTTCACGCAGTGGCTCTTTAACGTCGCCACCTTCGATCACTGGCGTCATCATGATGCCTTCGTGTGTACCACAGTCATCTTCGGTAACAACCAGATCCTGTGCAACGTCAACCAGACGACGCGTCAGATAACCGGAGTTCGCCGTTTTCAGTGCGGTATCCGCCAGACCTTTACGTGCACCGTGGGTTGAGATGAAGTACTGAAGTACGTTCAAACCCTCACGGAAGTTCGCCGTGATTGGTGTTTCGATGATGGAACCATCTGGTTTCGCCATCAGACCACGCATACCGGCCAGCTGACGAATCTGTGCAGCAGAACCACGCGCACCGGAGTCGGCCATCATAAAGATGCTGTTAAAGGAAACCTGTCGCTCTTCTGCACCGTCGCGGTTAATCACAACTTCGGTAGAGAGGTTTTCCATCATCGCCTTGGCAACACGTTCGTTGGCTGCTGCCCAGATATCGATGACTTTGTTGTAACGTTCGCCTGCGGTTACCAGACCAGACTGGAACTGTTCCTGAATTTCAGCCACTTCCGCTTCCGCTTCGGTGATGATTTCCACTTTCTTCTCTGGAATAACCATATCATCGATACCGACTGACGCGCCTGAACGGGCAGCGTAAGCGAAACCGGTGTACATGGTCTGGTCAGCAAAGATAACCGTCGGCTTCAGACCCAGAATGCGGTAACAGGTGTTAAGCATTTTGGAGATAGCTTTTTTGCCCAGCGCCTGGTTAACGATAGAGAACGGCAGACCTTTCGGCACGATCATCCACAGGATGGCACGGCCAATCGTTGTATCAATGATGCTGGTTTTAGCAACCCACTCATCCTGCTCGTTTTTCTCGTGTTCAGTGATACGCACTTTAACGCGAGCATGCAGAGAGGCCAGGCCAGCGCGATAAACACGCTCAGCTTCTTTCGGGCCAGTCAGCACCATGCCTTCGCCTTTAGCGTTAACACAGTCACGGGTCATGTAATACAGACCCAGTACAACGTCCTGAGAAGGAACGATGATTGGCTCGCCGTTCGCAGGTGACAGGATGTTGTTGGTCGACATCATCAGCGCACGCGCTTCCAGCTGGGCTTCCAGCGTCAGCGGTACGTGAACAGCCATCTGGTCACCATCGAAGTCGGCGTTATAGGCCGCACAAACCAGCGGGTGCAGCTGGATTGCTTTACCTTCGATCAGAACCGGTTCAAAGGCCTGAATACCCAGACGGTGCAGCGTAGGCGCACGGTTCAGAAGAACCGGGTGCTCACGGATCACTTCGTCGAGGATATCCCAGACAACCGCTTCTTCGCGCTCAACCATTTTCTTCGCGGCTTTGATGGTGGTGGCCAGGCCACGCAGTTCCAGCTTGCCGTAAATGAACGGTTTGAACAGTTCGAGTGCCATTTTCTTAGGCAGACCGCACTGATGCAGACGCAGGTATGGACCAACGGTGATAACCGAACGACCAGAATAGTCAACACGTTTACCCAGCAGGTTCTGACGGAAACGACCCTGCTTACCTTTGATCATGTCAGCCAGCGATTTCAGCGGACGCTTGTTGGAACCGGTGATCGCACGACCGCGACGACCGTTGTCCAGCAGTGCATCGACCGCTTCCTGCAACATACGCTTTTCGTTGCGTACGATGATATCTGGCGCAGCCAGATCCAGCAGGCGCTTCAGACGGTTGTTACGGTTGATCACGCGACGATAAAGATCGTTCAGATCCGACGTTGCGAAACGGCCACCATCCAGCGGTACCAGCGGACGCAGATCCGGTGGCAGAACAGGCAGCACGGTCAGGATCATCCACTCTGGCTTGTTACCAGACTGTACGAACGCTTCCAGCAGCTTGATACGCTTGGTCAGCTTTTTACGTTTGGTTTCGGAGTTGGTTTCGTTCAGCTCTTCACGCAGCTGCTCGCACTCCTGCTCCAGATCCATGTTTTTCAACAGGGCCTGGATCGCTTCGGCGCCCATTTTGGCGTCGAACTCGTCACCGAACTCTTCCAGAGCGTCAAGGTACTGCTCTTCAGTCAGGATCTGACGCTTCTCGAGGTTGGTCATGCCACCTTCGATTACCACGTAAGATTCAAAGTAGAGCACGCGCTCGATGTCACGCAGTGGCATATCCAGCAGTAAGCCGATACGCGATGGCAGTGACTTCAGGAACCAGATGTGCGCAGTCGGCGACGCCAGTTCGATGTGGCCCATACGCTCACGGCGTACTTTAGTCTGGGTCACTTCAACGCCGCACTTCTCACAAATCACACCACGGTGTTTCAGGCGCTTATACTTGCCGCACAGGCACTCATAGTCTTTTACCGGCCCGAAGATACGGGCACAGAACAGACCATCGCGCTCTGGCTTAAAAGTACGGTAGTTAATGGTTTCTGGCTTTTTCACTTCACCAAAAGACCAGGAACGGATCATGTCTGGCGAAGCCAGCGCAATTTTGATCGCATCAAACTCTTCGGTCTTAGTTTGCGCTTTCAGAAACTTAAGTAAGTCTTTCACGGATTAGCTCCCGTCGGAGTGAGACTCAGAGGGCGTCCAACCGAAATTGAACGCCCCGTAACCAGTACAATTGCGAGCGCTTTAAACCCTGCGCTATCAGGCGGCGGCGAACCGCAGCCTGAAAAGGGGTTACTCGTCTTCCAGCTCGATGTTGATACCCAGCGAGCGAATCTCTTTCAACAGTACGTTGAAGGATTCCGGCATGCCCGGTTCCATCTGATGGTTACCGTCAACGATGTTTTTATACATCTTGGTACGGCCGTTGACGTCATCAGACTTAACGGTAAGCATTTCCTGCAGGGTATACGCGGCACCGTATGCTTCCAGTGCCCATACTTCCATCTCACCAAAGCGCTGACCACCGAACTGTGCCTTACCACCCAGCGGCTGCTGAGTAACCAGGCTGTAGGAACCGGTTGAACGTGCATGCATCTTGTCATCAACCAGGTGGTTGAGTTTCAGCATGTACATGTAGCCAACGGTTACCTGACGTTCGAACTGCTCACCGGTACGGCCGTCAAACAGGGTAATCTGACCGGAAGAAGGCAAGCCGCCGAGCTGCAGCAGCTCTTTGATTTCACTCTCTTTCGCGCCATCAAACACCGGAGTGGCGATTGGCATACCTTTCTTCAGGTTCTCTGCCAGACGAAGAACTTCGTCATCGGAGAAGGTGTTCAGGTCAACTTTCTGACGCAGATCGCTACCCAGGTCATAGGCGCGCTGGATGAATTCGCGCAGTTTCGCGACTTCTTCCTGCTTCTTCAGCATGGCGTTGATCTTCTCGCCGATGCCTTTCGCTGCCATACCCAGGTGGGTTTCCAGAATCTGACCGATGTTCATACGCGATGGTACGCCCAGCGGGTTCAGAACGATGTCAACCGGCGTGCCGTTTTCATCGTAAGGCATATCTTCGATCGGGTTGATCTTGGAGATAACACCTTTGTTACCGTGACGGCCTGCCATTTTGTCACCCGGCTGAATCTGACGCTTAACAGCCAGATAAACCTTAACGATTTTCAGCACGCCTGGTGCCAGATCATCGCCCTGGGTGATTTTACGACGCTTACCTTCGAGTTTTTTCTCAAACTCGTGCTTCAGTTCGTCGTACTGCTCTGCCAGCTGCTCCAGCTGGTTTTGCTTGGCTTCGTCAGTCAGACCCAGTTCCAGCCAGCGCTCGCGCGGCAGCTTGTCCAGTTTGTCTGCTTCAACGCCACCAGAAATCAGGACGTTCTGAATACGGCTGAACAGGCCCGCTTCCAGAATCTGCAGTTCTTCAGACAGGTCTTTTTTGGCCTGCTTCAGCTGCATCTCTTCAATTTCCAGCGCACGTTTGTCTTTTTCCACGCCATCGCGGGTAAAGACCTGAACGTCAATCACGGTGCCTGACACGCCATTCGGTACGCGCAGTGACGAATCTTTCACGTCAGAGGCTTTTTCACCGAAGATAGCGCGCAGCAGTTTCTCTTCTGGCGTCAGCTGGGTCTCACCTTTCGGCGTGACCTTACCAACCAGAATGTCACCACCGGTCACTTCAGCACCGATGTAGACAATGCCTGACTCATCCAGTTTAGAGAGAGCGGCTTCACCCACGTTCGGGATATCAGCGGTAATCTCTTCCGGCCCCAGTTTGGTGTCACGCGACACGCAAGCCAGTTCCTGAATATGGATAGTCGTAAAGCGATCTTCCTGAACCACACGCTCGGAGACCAGGATGGAGTCTTCGAAGTTGTAGCCGTTCCACGGCATGAACGCTACGCGCATGTTCTGGCCCAGTGCCAGTTCACCCAGATCGGTGGACGGGCCATCTGCCAGCACGTCGCCGCGCTCAACCGGCTCACCCAGAGAAACACATGGCATCTGGTTGATGCAGGTGTTCTGGTTAGAACGGGTATATTTGGTCAGGTTATAAATGTCGATACCGGCTTCGCCAGCATGCATTTCGTCTTCGTTCACTTTGATAACGATACGTGATGCGTCGACGTACTGAACGGTACCGCCACGTTTCGCAACGGCGGTAACACCGGAGTCAACAGCAACAGCACGTTCCATACCGGTACCAACCAGCGGCTTGTCAGCACGCAGAGTCGGAACGGCCTGACGTTGCATGTTCGCACCCATCAGGGCGCGGTTGGCGTCATCGTGTTCCAGGAACGGGATCAGGGACGCACCGACAGAAACGATCTGTTGGGTCGAAACGTCCATGTAGTCAACCTGATCACGGCTGAACAGACTTGATTCGCCTTTGCTACGGCAGGTGACTAAGTCATCAACAAACGCGCCGTTATCATCAAGAGGGGCGTTCGCCTGAGCGATAACGTAGTTACCCTCTTCGATAGCAGAAAGGTAATGAATCTCGTCAGAAACCAGACCGTCGATAACACGGCGATAAGGTGTCTCAAGGAAACCGTACTCGTTCGTCTGTGCATAAACAGACAAGGAGTTGATCAGACCGATGTTCGGACCTTCAGGGGTTTCGATTGGGCAGACACGACCGTAGTGCGTTGGGTGTACGTCACGCACTTCGAAGCCGGCACGCTCACGCGTCAAACCACCCGGGCCGAGAGCAGAGATACGACGTTTGTGCGTAATCTCTGACAGCGGGTTGTTCTGATCCATAAACTGAGAAAGCTGGCTGGAACCAAAGAACTCTTTCACCGCGGCCGAAATTGGCTTCGCGTTGATCATGTCCTGTGGCATCAGGGTATCAAGGTCGCCCAGTGACAGACGCTCTTTCACCGCACGCTCAACACGTACCAGACCGACACGGAACTGGTTCTCAGCCATTTCACCGACTGAACGAATACGACGGTTACCGAGGTGGTCGATATCGTCCACTTCGCCTTTACCGTTACGGATGTCGATCAGCTTCTTCATCACTTCGATGATGTCGTCTTTGCTCAGGATGCCTGAACCTTCGATTTCATCACGCAGTAATGAGCGGTTGAACTTCATACGACCAACAGCAGACAGATCGTAACGATCTTCAGAGAAGAACAGGTTCTCAAACAGGTTCTCTGCTGCTTCGCGTGTTGGCGGCTCACCAGGACGCATCATGCGGTAGATCTCAACCAGTGCGCTCAGGCGATCGCTGGTTGGGTCGACACGCAGGGTCTCGGAGATATAAGGACCGTGGTCCAGATCGTTGGTGAACAGCGTTTCGATGCGCTTGTGACCGGACTGGCTCAGTTTAGCCAGCAGATCCAGTGACAGTTCCATGTTCGCTGCAATGATCAGCTCACCGGTGCTCTCATCGATGTAGTCTTTAGCGACCACTTTGCCCGCGATATATTCAACCGGAACTTCGATGTGCTGAATGCCATCTTTTTCCAGCTGACGGATATGGCGCGCAGTAATACGGCGTGCTTTTTCGACGTAGACGGTGCCGTTCGCTTCGATATCGAAGGTAGCGGTTTCACCGCGCAGGCGCTCAGGCACCAGCTCCATCTGCAGCTTGTTGTCACGGATTTCAAACACCACTTTCTCGAAGAAGATATCGAGGATCTGAGGTGTAGTGAACTGCAACGCACGCAAGATGATAGTGGCCGGCAGCTTACGACGACGGTCAATACGGACAAACAGGTTATCTTTCGGGTCAAACTCAAAGTCGAGCCATGATCCGCGGTAAGGGATGATACGTGCGTTGTACAGCACTTTACCCGATGAGTGGGTTTTACCCTTATCGCTATCAAAGAACACGCCAGGACTACGGTGCAGCTGAGAAACGATAACGCGTTCGGTACCATTGATAACAAAGGTACCGTTGTCGGTCATGAGCGGAATTTCGCCCATGTAGACTTCTTGTTCTTTAATGTCTTTTACGGTGCCTTCTGGCGCTTCGCGCTCATAGACCACCAGACGCAGTTTCACGCGCAGCGGTGCCGAATAGGTCACGCCACGGATCTGACACTCTTTCACGTCAAAGACAGGTTCACCCAGGCGATAGCTCACATACTGCAACTCAGAGTTGCCGCTGTAGCTCGCAATAGGGAATACAGAACGGAATGCAGCTTCCAGTCCGTACTGACCTTCTGGATCTTGCTCGATAAACTTCTGGAACGAGTCGAGCTGGATGGAAAGGAGATAAGGTATGTCCAGTACTTGCGGACGTTTACCAAAATCCTTACGAATACGTTTTTTCTCGGTATAGGAGTAAACCATAGGGTTCCTCAGCTAGCTGACAAGTCGACCCACGCTGTCCGTCCTGACAGGACAGTTCATGCAACACGATTTTGTTTGATTCACTGGCTGCGCGGCAGCAGTGCAATACCTCTTTCTATCACGCTTAAATCATTTCATCGCTTTTGAGAAGGCAGGGAACCCGCACAGGAAAGCGGTATATTAAGTCGTCGATAGAGAAAGATATTGAAGAGTAACAATGGACAAACAGTGTGAAACCCCATTGAGACCCTGTAGCGCAAAAAGGCTGGTGACCAAAAAGTCACCAGCCATCAGTCTGAAACTACTCAGACTGCAACCCGAAGGTTGTCTTACTTAACTTCAACTTCAGCGCCAGCTTCTTTCAGAGCAGCTTCAAGTGCAGCTGCGTCGTCTTTGCTGATTGCTTCTTTGATCACGCCAGTTGCTTCAACCAGGTCTTTGGCTTCTTTCAGGCCCAGACCAGTTGCAGTACGTACGGCTTTGATTACTGCTACCTTGTTCGGGCCAACAGCTTTCAGGACTACGTCGAATTCAGTTTTTTCTTCAACAGCTTCAGCCGGGCCAGCAGCAACAGCTACAGCAGCAGCAGCAGAAACGCCGAATTTTTCTTCCATTGCAGAAACCAGCTCAACAACTTCCATTACGGACATCGCTGCAACAGCTTCCAGAATTTGGTCTTTAGTGATAGACATGACAATTGTTCCTAAGAATCAGAAAAAGTTTATACGTAAGCAAGTACGAAGAAAAGAATATGGCCTTAAGCCGCTTCTTTTGCATCGCGTACAGCAGCCAGAGTGCGGACCAGTTTGCCGGCAGCGGCTTCTTTCATGGTCGACATCAGACGTGCCAGTGCTTCTTCGTAGGTCGGCAGAGTTGCCAGACGGTCAATATTGGCCGCCGTGATCAGCTCACCTTCAAAGGCTGCAGCTTTGACCTCAAATTTTGCATTCGCTTTCGCGAAATCTTTGAACAGACGAGCAGCAGCGCCCGGGTGTTCCATAGAATATGCAATCAGGGTCGGACCAACAAACGTGTCTTTCAGGCACTCAAACTGAGTTCCTTCAACGACGCGGCGCAGCAGGGTGTTACGAACAACACGCATGTAAACGCCAGCTTCACGGCCTGCTTTACGCAGTTCGGTCATTTTATCAACGGTAACGCCACGGGAATCCGCAACAACCGCTGAAAGCGCACCTTTGGCTACTTCGCTGACTTCAGCAACAATCGCTTGTTTGTCTTGAAGATTTAATGCCATTAGCTTTTGCTCCTGGATTTGACCGGGAAAGGATTTCCCCGGAACTCACTTCACTTAGCCACCCCGGAGGGTGGTAAGCGCTCGAACACGGTGAGCAGAATCCAGCTAAGAAAAAATTCTTTTGGTTCTGTCACCGTCTACGCAGGGTATTAAGCGGAATATCCGGAGATAAACAGCGCCTGCGGTCTTGGACGGAGGCCAGGATAAGGCCTGGCTCCAACCTAAATTCTGTGTGACACAGCAGAGTCAGAAGGAAAGGCGATAAACGCAACAGTCAGTTCCGACTCTCTGATGTCCTGTTCTGCTAATAACAGAACAACGGGCGTAAGATTCTAGGTGAATTTTTCGCCCGTTTCAAGCAGCAATTAGTTTGCTGTTGCGTTCAGACCAGCCTGGTCAACGGCAACGCCGGCGCCCATGGTGGTTGAAAGGCTGACTTTCTTGATGTACACGCCTTTCGCCTGAGATGGTTTTGCTTTTTTCAGCGCGACCAGCAGAGATTCCAGGTTTTCTTTCAGTTTGTCAGCGTCAAAGTCCACTTTACCGATGGTAGTGTGGATGATGCCGTTTTTGTCGTTACGATAACGAACCTGACCCGCTTTAGCATTCTTAACTGCTTCAGCAACGTTAGGGGTTACAGTACCGACTTTCGGGTTTGGCATCAGGCCGCGTGGGCCCAGAATCTGGCCTAACTGGCCAACAACGCGCATTGCATCCGGAGAAGCAATAACAACGTCAAAATTCATTTCGCCTTTCTTGATCTGATCAGCCAGGTCTTCCATGCCTACCAGCTCAGCGCCTGCTGCTTTAGCAGCTTCAGCGTTTGCGCCCTGGGTGAAGACAGCAACACGTACTGAACGACCAGTACCGTGTGGCAGAACGGTCGCGCCGCGCACGTTCTGATCAGATTTACGTGCATCAATGCCGAGGTTGACAGCAACGTCAACGCTTTCAACGAACTTGGCAGTAGCCAGTTCTTTCAGCAGAGCAACAGCTTCAGCAATGTCATACTGCTTGGTCGCGTCAACTTTGTCGCGAATTACGGTCATGCGCTTGGTCAGCTTAGCCATTTCTTAGTCCTCTACTACCAGGCCCATGGAACGAGCAGTACCTTCGATTGAGCGAGTCATCGCTTCAACGTCAGAACCAGTCATGTCCGCAGCTTTGGTTTCTGCGATTTCACGTACCTGAGCACGAGTCACTTTACCGACTTTATCTTTGTTCGGCTTACCAGAACCAGACTTGATGCCCGCTGCTTTTTTCAGCAGTACGGCAGCCGGAGGCGTTTTGGTAATGAAGGTAAAAGAACGGTCGCTGTATACGGTGATAACAACAGGAGTCGGCAGACCTTTTTCCAGAGATTCGGTCTTAGCGTTGAACGCTTTACAGAATTCCATGATGTTAACGCCCTGCTGACCCAGTGCTGGACCAACCGGTGGACTTGGGTTCGCCATACCAGCTGCAACCTGCAGCTTGACGTAGGCTTGGACTTTCTTAGCCATGATATTTCCTCAATTGGGTTATAGCGCCTGTAAAGGCTCCCCGTGATAACGATTTACACGCTGTTGCCAGCGCATAAAAACAAAAGGCGCGAAATTGTAGTTAAATTTCGCGCCTGCTGCAACAGCTAATTTGTGAGCGGAAAGAGGTTAACCTTTCTCCACCTGACCAAAGTCCAGCTCAACCGGTGTTGCACGACCAAAGATAGATACGGAAACCGTCAGGCGGCTCTTCTCGTAATCCACATCTTCAACCACACCGTTAAAGTCAGCAAATGGACCGTCATTAACGCGAACCATTTCACCCGGCTCAAACAGCGTTTTCGGACGAGGCTTGTCGCCGACCTGCTGCAGACGGTTCATGATCGCATCAACTTCTTTATCGCTGATCGGTGCCGGACGGTCAGAGGTACCGCCGATGAAACCCATCACGCGCGGGACGCTGCGTACCAAGTGCCAGCTGGCGTCATTCATGACCATCTGAACCAGTACGTATCCCGGGAAAAACTTGCGCTCGCTCTTACGACGCTGGCCACCACGGATTTCAACGACTTCTTCAGTCGGAACCATGACGTCGCCAAACAGCTCTTCCATGTTGTGCAATTTGATATGCTCGCGCAGCGATTGGGCTACGCGGCCTTCAAAACCGGAAAACGCCTGTACGACGTACCAGCGTTTCTTTGGAGCTTCAGACATCTCAGAACCTCAGGCCAGTGATAAACGATACCAGACGGACCAGAATACCATCCAGCCCCCACAAAATCAGTGACATCACGGCAGTAACCGCGGCAACGATTAACGTGGTGTGCAGCGTTTCCTGGCGGGTTGGCCAGATAACCTTACGCATTTCTGTTCTTGCTTCACGAGCAAAAGCCACGGTCGCTTTGCCTTTGGTCGTTAAAAGCGCAATGCCGCCAGCCGCTGCAATCAGTACAACTACGGCTAATGCACGCAGTGGCAGTGACACATCACGATAGAGGTAGTTACCTACAATCGCTGCAAGCAGCAGTAATACAACTACTACCCACTTTACCGCTTCCAGGCCACGCCCGCTCCCTTGAGCTTCGGTATTCGCACTCATAAACCAACCTGCCACAATAATTCAGAAACTATTCTGCCCCGCAGTGCGAGGCGTCCAAACCGAATGAGCTTTTGAGGCGTAACTCGGTATCCAACGCCGCATAACAGAGCCTGTCTCAGCAATGATTATGATTCAAAAAATCACTGATGAGCCAGGTTCTATGAAACAGCGTGCAAAAAGGGCATCAAATGATGCCCTTTCCGTGTGCATTGCGTCAAACGTTATCGGTAATTATGCGATAACTTTAGCAACAACACCCGCGCCAACGGTACGGCCACCTTCGCGGATTGCGAAGCGCAGACCTTCGTCCATTGCGATTGGGTGGATCAGGGTAACAACCATTTTGATGTTGTCGCCTGGCATGACCATTTCAACGCCTTCTGGCAGCTCTACTGAGCCGGTTACGTCAGTTGTACGGAAGTAGAACTGTGGACGATAGCCTTTGAAGAACGGAGTATGGCGACCACCTTCGTCTTTAGACAGAA
>Ga0207713_1000925_pt1 | contig 26345 bp, 29 predicted proteins | sample KBSS64metaG_FD_184404 | JGI IMG/M metagenome (GOLD analysis project Ga0207713, IMG submission 184404) | Switchgrass rhizosphere microbial communities from Kellogg Biological Station, Michigan, USA - KBS S6-4 metaG (SPAdes) (version 2) | ecosystem: Host-associated > Plants > Roots > Rhizosphere >... | reverse complement strand
CTGGCGGGCCGTGGCTTCGAGGCCCTGGGCGTGTCGCTGGTGATCCACCCGCACAACCCGCATGTGCCGACGTCCCACGCCAACGTGCGTTTCTTCATTGCCGAGAAGGAAGGTGAAGAGGCGGTCTGGTGGTTTGGCGGTGGCTTCGACCTGACCCCCTACTACGGTAACGAAGAAGACTGCATTCATTGGCACCGCGTGGCCGAGCAGGCCTGCGCGCCGTTCGGCGCTGACGTGTACCCGCGCTACAAAGCCTGGTGCGACCGCTACTTCCACATCAAGCACCGCGGCGAGCCGCGTGGCATCGGCGGCCTGTTCTTCGACGACCTGAACGAGTGGGACTTCGACACCTGCTTCGCTTTCCTGCGTGCCATCGGTGATGCCTACGTCGAGGCCTATCTGCCGATCGTCCAGCGCCGCAAGAACACCCCCTTCACCCCGCAGCAGCGCGAGTTCCAGGAATACCGCCGCGGCCGCTACGTGGAGTTCAACCTGGTCTATGACCGTGGCACCCTGTTCGGCCTGCAGTCCGGTGGCCGTACCGAGTCGATCCTCATGTCGCTGCCGCCGCAAGTGCGCTGGGGCTACGACTGGAAGGCCGAGCCCGGCAGCGAGGAAGCACGCCTGACCGAATACTTCCTGCAGGACCGCGACTGGCTTGGCCAATAACCCTGTGGATAAACAAGGAATCGTCATGGACCAGTATGTTGTTTTCGGTAATCCCATCGGCCACAGCAAATCGCCGCTGATCCACCGGCTGTTCGCTGAACAGACTGGCCAGGACCTGGAGTACGCCACGCTGCTGGCACCGCTGGACGAGTTCAGCGATTGCGCGCGTGGCTTCTTCAAGCAAGGCAGCGGCGGCAACGTCACCGTACCGTTCAAGGAAGAGGCCTACCGTCTGTGCGACAGCCTCACCCCGCGTGCCCAGCGTGCGGGTGCGGTGAACACGCTGAGCAAGCTGGCTGACGGCACGCTGCAGGGTGACAACACCGACGGCGCTGGCCTGGTGCGCGACCTGACGGTGAACGCCGGGGTCGACCTGGCCGGCAAGCGCATTCTCATCCTGGGTGCGGGCGGTGCCGTGCGCGGCGTGCTGGAGCCGATCCTGGCGCACCAGCCGCAGTCGCTGGTGATTGCCAACCGTACCGTGGAGAAGGCCGAGCAGCTGGCACGGGAATTCGATGAACTGGGGCCGGTGGTGGCCAGCGGGTTTGCCTGGTTGCGGGAGCCGGTGGATGTGATCATCAACGCCACCTCGGCGAGCCTGGCCGGTGAGCTGCCGCCGATTGCCGACAGCCTGGTCGAGGCGGGGCGCACGGTGTGCTACGACATGATGTATGGCAAGGAGCCCACGCCGTTCTGCCAATGGGCTGAGAAGCTGGGGGCGGCCAAGGTGCTGGATGGCTTGGGGATGCTGGCCGAGCAAGCGGCTGAAGCTTTCTTCATCTGGCGCGGAGTGCGCCCGGATACGGCACCCGTGTTGGCTGAACTGCGCCGGCAGCTCGCAAGGGGCTGATCGCTTCCGGGATTGCCCAGTCCCTGTGGGAGCGGGTTTACCCGCGAACACCGGCGAAGCCGGTGCCATGCACCGCGCTGGATGCTTCGCGGGTAAACCCGCTCCCACAAGGGGCGGGACTCAAAGCTTGGCTTTGACGGCCTCCAGGGCACTGCCATCGGCTTTGGTGGTCACTCCGGCCAACCACCCTTCCAGCCGGTCGGGATGCTGCTTCACCCACGCCTTGGCCGCTTCATCGAAGCTGATCTTCTTATCCACAACCTCGGCCATGATGGTGTTTTCCATGTCCAGGGTGAAACTCAGGTTACCCAGCAGCTTCGCCGCGTTCGGGCAGGCTTGTGGATAACCCTTGCGGGTCAGGGTGAACACCTCGCCCTTGCTGCCAAACCACTTCTCGCCACCCGTCAGGTAGTGCATCTTCAGCTTCACGTTCATCGGGTGCGGCGTCCAGCCGAGGAAGGTGATGAACTGCTGTTTCTTCACCGCCCGGTCCACCTGCGCCAGCATCGCCTGCTCGCTGGACTCCACCAGCTTCCACTGGCCCAGGTTGAATGCGTTCTTGTCGATGATTTCCTTCAGCGACAGGTTTGCTGGCGCGCCTGAGCCGATGCCGTACAGCTTCTTGTCGAACGGGTCGGCGTGCTGTTGCAGGTCAGCGAAGTCTTTCACCCCGGCATTCCACACGTAATCCGGTACCGCCAGGGTGAACTCGGTGCCTTCCAGGTTGCGCGACAGCTGCTGCACATCGCCATTGGCGATGAACTTGTCATGGAAGCCCTGCTGCGCCGGCATCCAGTTGCCGAGGAAGGCATCGACCCGGCCATCCTTGAGGCCGCCATAGATGATCGGCACCGCCAGGCTGTCGATCTTCACCTGGTAGCCCAGGCTTTCCAGCAGCAGCCGGGCTACGGCGTTGGTCGAGGCGATATCGCTCCAGCCGGGGTCGGCCATTTTCACGGTGCTGCATTGTGCGTCGCTGTCTGCGGCGTGGGCTGTGGCAGTGGCTAGAGCCAGAGGCAGAGCCAGGGCGAATACGACGGTGGAGAACTTCTGCATGGCGGCCTCTCTTCTCAATCCATGGGGGCGGGCTGTGGATAACGTGCCTTGCGCTCGAGGTCGTCGAGATCGATGTGGTTGCGCATGTACTGTTGGCTGGCGTCCACCCACGGTTGGTGGTCCCAGCTTTTCAGCTTGCCGATGGCCAGCGCCTCGGCCACCAGGCGGCGGCGGCGTTGGCTGGCCAGAACGTGCTGGCGCAGGCTGGGGATGTCCCAGCGCTGCTGTGCTTCATCGACAAATGCCTGCAGCAGCGCCTGATGGTCCGGGCTGCCGGTGAGGTTCTCCCGCTCGTGCGGGTCGCGGCTCAGGTCGTAGAGTAGGCAGGGGTCGTCTTCGCTGTACACGAATTTGTACGGCCCACGGCGGATCATCATCAGCGGGCCGACGGTGCCTTCGGCCATGTATTCGCCGATCACCTCGTCGTGGCCGCCCTGCCCTTGCAGGTGGCCGAGCAGTGAGCGGCCGTCCAGGTGCAGCTGGTTATCCACAGCGCCACCGGCAAGTTCCACCAGGGTCGGCAGCAAGTCGCAGGTCGATACCGAGGCGCTGACTCGGCTTGCCGCGAAGCGTTTGGGCGCGTGCACCAGCAGCGGGACGCGTGCCGACATCTCGAACCAGTGCATCTTGTACCAGAGCCCGCGCTCGCCAAGCATGTCGCCATGGTCACCGGAGAACACGATCAGGGTGTCGTCGGCCAGCTTGCATTCTTCCAGGGTCTGCAGCAGTTGGCCGATGTTGTCATCGATGTAGCTGCAGGCGCCGAAGTAGGCGCGGCGGGCATCACGGATCTTGTCCACAGGCAGCGGCTTGTTCCACAGGTCATACACCTTGAGCAGGCGTTGCGAATGGGGGTCGAGTGCTTCCTGGCTGAATTCGGCGCGGGGCATGGGGATATCCACAGCCGCGTAGCGATCCCAGTAGCGTTTGGGGATGGTGTACGGGTCGTGCGGGTGGGTCATGGACACGGTCAGGCAGAAAGGTCGGCCATCGTTTTCGCGCACGTGGTCGTAGAGGTACTGACGCGCCTTGAACACCACTTCCTCGTCAAAATCCAGCTGGTTGGTACGCACGCAGGGCCCGGCCTGCAGCACCGAAGACATGTTGTGGTACCAGCTCGGGCGCACGTCGGGCTCATCCCAGTTCACCGCCCAGCCGTAGTCGGCCGGGTAGATGTCGCTGGTCAGCCGCTCCTCATAGCCATGCAACTGGTCCGGGCCACAGAAGTGCATCTTGCCCGACAGCGCGGTGCGGTAGCCCAGACGGCGCAGGTAGTGTGCATAAGTCGGCACGTCGGCGGGGAAGTCGGCCGCGTTGTCGTAGGCGCCGATACGGCTCGGCAGTTGGCCGCTGACCAGGGTAAAGCGCGAGGGAGCGCACAGTGGGCTGTTGCAGTAGGCCGAGTCGAACACCACTGCCTGTTCGGCCAGGCGGCTGAGGTGGGGCATCTGGATCGGCGAAGGGCCGTAGATCGGCAGCAGGGGCGCGGCCATCTGGTCGGCCATGATGAACAGGATATTCGGGCGCGTCATGGTGGCTTCCATCGTTGAGGATTATGCGAACCGCTTGCCTACCAAGATGCGACTGTGGATAACATGGGTAAAGCCCATGGCGGGCAATGTCTGGGATTAGCTGAGCTTATGTTTGACCACCTTGCCGAGTTGTCGCTGGATACCTTGCGTGTGTTCGAGGCCGCTGCCCGGCTGCGCGGTTTCACTGCGGCGGCGCTGGCGCTGGGAACCACCCAGCCGGCGGTGAGCCAGCAGGTAAAGCGCCTGGAGGCGCAGCTGGGCACACGCCTGTTCGATCGGATCTACCGCGGCATCGAGCTGACCGAGGCGGGCCAGTTGCTGTTCGAGCAGGTGCATCAAGGTTTGCAGGCCATGGATGACGGCCTCGCCCTGGCCAGTGGGCGAGGCCAGCGTGAAGTGCTGCAGGTGGCCACCGATTTTGCCTTCGCGGCGTTCTGGCTGATGCCTCGGCTGCAGCGCTTTCACCAGGCCTATCCACAGGTGGACGTGAGCCTGGTGACCGGCGAGCGCAGCCAGGGGATGCTGCGCCCGGATATCGATGTGGCGGTGCTGTTTGGCGATGGGCGCTTCCATCAGGGCGAGAGCCGATGGTTGTTCGATGAGGAGGTTTTCCCGGTCTGCAGCCCGCGGCTGATTCATGGCAAACCCTTGTCTGCCGTGGCTTTGCAACGATTGCCGTTGCTCCATTTGCGTGGTGAGCAGGCCAGCCGCTGGTTTGACTGGGCGGGCGTGTTTCGCGGGTTTGGCGTGGACAGCCCGCCGCCGCCTGGGCAGTTGCGGTTCGATAACTACACACTGTTGATTCAGGCGGCAATTGCTGGACAGGGGGTAGCGATTGGCTGGGGGCATCTGGTGGATGGGCTGGTGGAGCAAGGGTTGCTGTGCCGGCCTTTGCAGGGGAGTTTGCGCTCGGCTCGGGGCTATTACGCGGTGCTGCCGCCGCGCAAGCGGCGGGGGGCATTGATCGAGCGGTTTGTGGATTGGTTGGAGCAGGAGCGCAGCCTGTGACATCCCCGGGGCTGCAGAGCAGCCCCGGCAATCTAGACCACGAAGTTCAAATGCTCACCCCGGTGCAAGTCCAGCTCCAGCATATCCACCATCCCCGCCGCCACACGCGCCAAGTCAGCCTCTTCTGGTGGCATGTTGATCAACGTCCAGCGCAACGAACTGCGCTGCAGCCTATCGACTACTTCATCAACCGCTTCGCGCTCCTCTTCGCTGTATTTACCCGGCGCATCTAGCACGTCGAAATCGCCCACCAGCAGCAGCCGGCGTATAGTCGTGCGGGCCAGCCCGGCCATCAGCGCTTCGCTCATCCGCGCCTGCGCCGCCAGATTGCCCGGCGCCAGCAGGGCAATCACCGCCGAGCCCCCTGCCGCGCCCTGCTCCGCCTGGTCGGCATCGTCCAGCGCGCCTATCTTCAAATGCAGGCCAGGGCGGGGCGTATGGCGGTTGAGGTCATCAACCACCGCGATCACCTCATGCTGACGCGCCAGCAGCTCGGTCGTCAGGGCGTTGCCCAGGCTGCTTTCAGCCCCGAACAGCACCAGTTTGAACACTGGGGTTTCGGCATTTTTCACCGCATCACTCTCTTTGCAAGTGGGGTGATGGTTGGACCGCAATCAGGAGTTATCGTGCAGAGGATCAAGGGTTACCACGCCCACATTTACTACGACGCATCCACCCTCGAGCAGGCCCGCGAGCTGTGCGAGGAGGCGGCGCGGCTGTTTCCCGTGACCATGGGGCGCATGCACCAGAAACCGGTAGGGCCGCACCCGGACTGGAGCTGCCAGCTGGCCTTCGAGCCGGAATTCGTGGGGGTGGTGTTGCCTTGGTTGGCGCTGTATCGGAAGGGACTAGTGGTGTTTCTGCATCCGCTCACTGGCGATGAGTTGGCGGATCACCGCGATCATGCGATCTGGATGGGGGCTGTGCGGCCTTTGAATCTGGCGATCTTTGGGGGGTAGTCTGTGCTGGCCTCTTCGCGGGCAAGTCGGATCGCCGCACCGCCGCTCCCACAGGTACAGCGCAGGCCGTTAGAGCGGCGCGGTCCCTGTGGGAGCGGCGGTGCGGCGATCCGACTTGCCCGCGAAGCAGGCGACGCGGTTCAGCGGCGGGCGCCGCGCACCCCTTCAGCCAGTGCCGAGCACAGGCTCAGCACGTCATTGACGGCCTGACCGGGCTCCTTGGCCTGGGCAATCTTGTCGACCAGCGCCGAACCCACCACCACACCATCGGCCAGGCGTGCGATCGCGGCAGCCTGCTCTGGCGTACGAATACCGAAACCGACACTGATCGGCAGGTCGGTATGCCGACGCAGGCGGGCAATCGCTTCGGTCACGTGCTCGGTAGTCGCGGAACCGGCACCGGTCACGCCAGCCACCGAGACGTAGTAGACGAACCCGGAGCTGCGCTCCAGCACACGCGGCAGGCGCGCATCGTCGGTGGTCGGGGTGGTCAGGCGGATGAAGTCGATGCCTGCGGCCTGGGCCGGGGTGGCCAGCTCGGCGTCGTGCTCTGGTGGCAGGTCGACGATGATCAGGCCATCGACGCCAGCTGCCTTGGCTTCGGCGACGAACTTGTCCACACCGAAGCGGTGGATCGGGTTGTAGTAACCCATCAGCACGATCGGCGTGGTGTGGTTATCCACACGGAATTCGCGAACCATCTGCAGGGTCTTGGCCAGGGTCTGGCCGGCCTCCAGGGCGCGCAGGGTGGCCAGCTGGATGGCCACGCCGTCGGCCATCGGGTCGGTGAACGGCATGCCCAGTTCGATCACATCGGCACCGGCAGCCGGCAGGCCCTTGAGGATCTGCAACGAAGCGTCGTAGCCCGGGTCGCCAGCAGTGACGAAGGTGACCAGCGCGGAGCGGCCTTCGGCCTTCAGCTCGGCGAAGCGTTGTTCAAGACGGCTCATGCCTGTTTCTCCTGGGCTGCCATGTGGTTCATCACGGTTTGCATGTCTTTGTCGCCGCGGCCGGACAGGCAGATCACCATCAGGTGATCCTTGGGCAGGTTCGGTGCGCGCTTGATCGCTTCGGCCAGGGCATGGGAGCTTTCCAGGGCCGGAATGATGCCTTCCAGACGGCAGGTGGCGTGGAACGCATCCAGCGCTTCGTCGTCGGTGATGCTGACGTACTCGACGCGCTTCACTTCGTGCAGGTAGGCGTGCTCCGGGCCGATGCCCGGGTAGTCGAGGCCGGCGGAAATCGAGTGGGCGTCGGTGATCTGGCCGTCGTCGTCCTGCAGCAGGTAGGTACGGTTGCCGTGCAGCACACCCGGTACGCCGCCGTTCAGGCTGGCGGCGTGCTTGTCGGTGTGCACGCCGTGGCCGCCGGCTTCGACGCCGATGATCTGCACGCTCGGTTCTTCGAGGAACTCATGGAACAGGCCCATGGCGTTGGAGCCACCGCCAACGCAGGCGATCAGGCTGTCCGGCAGGCGGCCTTCCTTCTCTTGCAGCTGGGCGCGGGTTTCCTTGCCGATGATCGACTGGAAGTCACGGACCATCGCCGGGTATGGGTGCGGGCCGGCCACGGTGCCGATCAGGTAGAAAGTGTCGTCGACGTTGGTGACCCAGTCGCGCAGGGCCTCGTTCATGGCGTCTTTCAGGGTGCCGGTGCCAGCGGTGACCGGGACGATCTCGGCGCCCAGCAGCTTCATGCGGAACACGTTGGCCTGTTGCCGCTCGATGTCGGTGGCGCCCATGTAGATCACGCAAGGCAGCCCGAAGCGTGCTGCGACGGTGGCGGTGGCCACGCCGTGCATGCCGGCGCCGGTTTCGGCGATCAGGCGCTTCTTGCCCATGCGCTTGGCCAGCAGCACCTGGCCGATGCAGTTGTTCACCTTGTGCGCGCCGGTGTGGTTGAGTTCTTCACGCTTGAAGAAGATCTTCGCGCCACCGCAGTGTTCGGTCAGGCGCTCGGCGAAGTACAACGGGTTCGGGCGGCCGATGTAGTCGCGCTGGAAGTAGGCAAGTTCCTCGAGGAACTTGGGGTCGGCCTTGGCCGCCTCGTATTCGCGGGCCAGGTCCAGCACCAGCGGCATCAGGGTTTCGGCAACGTAGCGGCCGCCGAACGAGCCGAACAGGCCGTTGGCGTCGGGGCCGGGACGGTATTGGGACTGGGTCATGGGGCGCTCCAGGGCGTAATGAATGACTGATGGGCTTTACTCTAACCACGGCAAGCCCGGCTGAAAACCGATAAGATTGCGCAAACTTGTCAGAAAAACTCACAGGTAAAATGGCCCACGACCTCCCTCCCCTCAATGCCCTGCGGGCCTTCGAGGCCACTGCCAGGCTCAACAGCGTCAGCCAGGCCGCTGAAGCGCTGCACGTCACCCATGGCGCCGTCAGCCGGCAGATCAAGGTGCTTGAAGAGCACCTGGGCGTGGCCCTGTTCGTCAAGGACGGGCGCGGCATCAAACTCACAGATGCCGGGATGCGGCTGCGTGACGCCAGCGGCGAGGCGTTCGACCGCCTGCGCAGTGTGTGCGCCGAACTGAGCCGGGATGTGAGCGAGGCGCCGTTCGTGCTGGGTTGTTCCGGCAGCTTGCTGGCGCGCTGGTTCATCCCTCGGTTGGGGCGGTTGAAGGCTGACTTGCCCGAACTGCGCCTGCACTTGTCTGCAGGTGAGGGCGATCTCGATCCGCGCCGGCCCGGGCTGGATGCGTTGCTGGTGTATGCCGAACCGCCATGGCCAGCGGACATGCAGGTCCACGTGCTGGCGCAGGAGCGCATTGGCCCGGTGCTGAGCCCGCACTTCGCCGGCTTCGACCGCTTGCAGGGCACACCCGCCAAGGCCTTGCTGGACGAAGCCCTGCTGCATACCACCTCACGGCCACAGGCTTGGCCAACTTGGGCGGCAGAGCAAGGGCTGGAGGCTGGCTCGTTGAAGTACGGCCAGGCGTTCGAGCATCTGTATTACTTGCTGGAAGCAGCGGTTGCCGGCCTGGGTGTGGCGATCGCGCCACAACCCCTGGTTGCCGACGACCTGCGAGCGGGGCGCTTGAGCGCGCCGTGGGGCTTTTCGCCGACCCCTGCCGCGCTGGCGCTGTGGGTGCCCCGGCGCGCCGCGGACGGGCGCGCCGAGCAACTGGCGCAGTGGCTACGCGCCGAGCTGGCCAGGCAGAGCGCTTAGTTGCGCTTGCACAGCAGGTACGCCGCCAACAGGCCTAGCGCGCCTATGGCAACGCCCGCGGTGGTGTACGGGTGCTCCTGGGCATAGTCGCGGGTGGCGATGCCGGTCTGGCGGGTGCGTTCCTTGACTTCCTCATAGGCATCGCTGACAAGGCTGCGCGAATGGCGCAGCGCGCTTTCGGCGTTGCTGCGCATCGCCTTCACTGACTTCTGGGATTCCTCGGATGCATCGTGCTTCAGGTTCTCCAGGCTTTTCAGGAGGCTTACGATCTCTGCTTCCATGCTTTCCAGGGATGTTTTACGCAGCGAGTTGCGGTGCATGTTGACTCTCCTTTGCAGTATGGGCTGTAAGGATTGCGACTCCCAGGCTGCGGGAAAGTGCGATCGAACTTTACCAAACGGCGGCGGCTCGCAGGTAAACCAGGCCTGCGCTGCTAGGCTGAATCTCACTGTCACCCAAGGAGAGCGCTCATGACCGATCATCACACCTACAAGAAGATCGAGCTGGTGGGTTCGTCCCCCACCAGTATCGAAGAGGCGATCAACAATGCCTTGGCCGAAGCCGGCAAGAGCATCAAGCACCTGGAGTGGTTCGAAGTGATCGATACCCGTGGCCATATCCGCGACAACAAGGCCGCGCATTTCCAGGTCACGCTGAAGGTTGGCTTCCGCATCGCCAACAGCTGAAACATTCCCGGGCTGGAATAGCCCGGCGTGATGGCGTTATAACTCTGGAGGGCGCCTTGGCGGCGCCCTTCTGGTCTTTTCTCATCTGTACAAGGAATGCGATCGATGAAGAAACTGATGCTGGCAGTGGGTTTGATGGCATTGGCGGGCGGTGCGATGGCGGCCGGGAAACCGTGCGAAGCGCTCAAGGCGGAGATCGCAGCGAAGCTGGATGCCAAGGGTGTGAAGGGCTACAAGCTGGAGGTCGTCAACAAGGGCGAGCCGGCTGGCAAGGTGATAGGCAGCTGCGAGGGCGGTAGCAAGGAGATCGTCTACCGCCGTAACTGATGCGCTGGATGCTTCGCGGGCTTGCCCGCGAAGATGTTCACTCGGCCTTCAGCGCCTGCGCCATCAGCTCGTAGGACCGGATCCGGTCCGCATGCTCATACAAATCACAGGTAAAGATCAGCTCATCCGCCCCGGTCTGCTCCAGCAGCACCTGCACCTTGGCCCTGACCTTCTGCGGGCTGCCGATCATCGCCAGGCCCAGGAAACTTCCCACGGCATCGCGCTCATGGGGCAGCCACAGCCCGTCCATGCTCGGCACGGGCGGCCTTTGCATCAGGCTCTGGCCACGAATCAGTGCCAGGATGCGCTGGTACACCGAAGTGGCCAGGTATTCGGCCTTTTCGTCGGTTTCAGCCACTACCATCGGAATCCCCAGCATCACATAGGGCTTGTCCAGCGTGGTCGACGGCTTGAAGTGGTCGCGATAGATGCGGATCGCCTCATGCATGTAGCGCGGGGCAAAGTGCGAGGCAAAGGCGTACGGCATGCCGCGCATGCCGGCCAGTTGGGCGCTGAACAGGCTGGAACCGAGCAGCCACAGGGGCACGTCGGTGTCGTGGCCCGGTACGGCGATCACTTTTTGATCATCGGTGCGCGGGCCGAGGTAGCGCGACAGCTCCTCGACGTCATCCGGGAAATCGTCGGCGCTGCCGGCGCGGTCGCGGCGCAGGGCATAGGCGGTCATCTGGTCGGAGCCTGGCGCACGCCCCAGGCCCAGGTCGATACGCCCAGGATACAGGCTGGCCAATGTGCCGAACTGCTCGGCAATCACCAGCGGGGCATGGTTGGGCAGCATGATGCCGCCGGAACCGACGCGGATGGTCGAAGTGCCGCCCGCCAGGTAGCCGATCAGCACCGAAGTGGCCGAACTGGCGATGCCGTCCATGTTGTGGTGTTCGGCCACCCAGAAGCGGTTGTAGCCAAACCGTTCGACATGCCGGGCCAGGTCCAGCGAGTTGCGCAGCGATTGCGCCGGGCCTTGGTCGGCACGCACCGGCACCAGGTCGAGGGTAGAAATCTTCAGGTCACGCAGCTGCGTCATCGGAGCCTCCGCAAGAGTGGTTGGCCCGCAGGCCCTTTTGACTCTGTATGGGCAGATTCGGAGGATTCAATGCTTACTGGGCGATTGCTCTGAACTTGCCGTAGGGCGCTGACCTCGAAATGGAGGTAAGTAACCCTGCGACCAGGAGGCATCATGAAAAAGACAGCATCGGCGATCTGGCAAGGTGGCCTGAAGGATGGCAAAGGCCTGCTTTCAACCGAAAGCGGCGCACTCAAGCAGAACCCCTACGGTTTCAACACCCGTTTCGAGGGCTCGCCCGGAACCAACCCTGAGGAGCTGATTGGCGCGGCGCATGCCGGCTGCTTCTCGATGGCGCTGTCGATGATGCTCGGTGAGGCCGGGTTCACCGCGGACCGCATCGATACCATTGCCGAAGTCACCCTGGACAAACAACCCGACGGCTTTGCCATCACCGCCGTGCACCTGATCCTCAAGGCCAAGGTGCCAGGGGCCAGCGAGGCGCAGTTTCTCGAAATCGCCAACAAGGCCAAGGCCGGTTGCCCGGTGTCGAAGGTGCTCAACGCCACGATCACCCTGGACGCCACGTTGGTGGGCTAGACGGCGCAACGGCAGCGGTTTGCTGTAGTCTAACCTGCATCGGCAGCTCAGCTGTCTTGCCAGGAGCCGTTCCATGATTCGCGTAGCAATCGCCGTGCTGGCTTCGCTTGTGGCCACTTCTGCATTGGCGGCGGTAAAACCGTGCGAAGAACTCAAGGCCGAGATCGAAGCCAAGATCCAGGCCCAGGGCGTGACGTCTTACACCCTGGAAATCGTGCCCAACAGTGAAGTCAGGGATCAGAACATGATCGTCGGCACCTGTGATGGCGGGACGAAGAAGATCATCTACCAGAAGAACGATCGTTGAATGACTGGGGCCGCATTGCGGCCCCAGTGCTTGTCACGGAATGCAGAACACGTCGCTTGGCTCATTCACCACCACCTTGCGGCTGGCGTCGTACAGCAGCACCTGCGGGTCCATCACGGGTGCCCGTGCCTCCAGGCGATAGCGTTCGCCAGCCTTGAAGTCATCGAAGCGCACGGTCAGGTAACAGGTACGTTCCTTGGGGCTGGTAAGCATGCCGCCGGCATAGATTTCGTAATCGAACCGCACCACCAGTTCATGTTTGCCAGGGGTTATCTGGAAGTAGCGGCCATCGTCCAGGCGCTGGCCATCCAGGCGGTCGGCCATGAGCAGGCGACCCGGTGTGACGGTGTAGAGATCGACCCACGCCTTGCTCGGGTCGACGGGCGGCAAGGGGCTGGCGCAAGCCCCCAGTGCACTGAGGGCGATCAGCATCATGGGCTGGCGCATGGCAAAACTCCCACTCGCGATACACGAGTTACAAGCATAGCGCCGTTTGTGTGAGTCAGGTGCGTTGGCAGCCCGCTGGCGAGCCTTGGCTGAGCAGTTTCTGCTGGTGGTCGTAGAGCTTGATCCATGGGCGGAAGCCGATGCTGCCGGCCTGCAGCTGGTAGCGCTGGCCGGCGTTGAAGTCCTTGAATGCCACCTTGACCTGGCAATCGCGCCACAGCGGCTGATCGACCGGGCCGATATTGCTCGGCGTGACCGGGAACTGGTAGCGCACAGTCAGCTCGTGGCTGCCGGGCTGCACTTCGAAGTAGCGGCTGTCGGCCCAGTCGCGCTCGTCCACCTGCGTCGCGTCCAGCGACGTATCGCCGTAGGGGGTGAGGTCCACCCAGGCCAGGTTCGGGTCCGGTTCAGGCAGGGTCGAGCAGGCAGAAATCAGCAGCAGTGAGCCAGTGACCAACAGTGCACGCATGGCAAAAGTCCCCCGTGGCGAGATAGTCTTGGAGCGCATTGGCCGTGAGCGAGTGGATAGCCCCAGATGGATCTCTTTGTTCTTTTCAAGCGCTCAGGCCCTGGGCCACTCGACCGCCTTTTCAGGCGTTTGGTTCCGCTGCTGGCTGCCTTTCTGCTGAACGGTTGCAGCACCCTGGAGTACTACGGCCAACTGGCCGAGGGGCAATGGCAGTTGCTGCGGGCGCGCCAGCCTGTGGACCAGGTGATCGCCGACCCGGCCAGCAGCCCGCGCTTGCGCGCTCGCCTTGCTCATGCTGAACAGGCGCGGGTGTTCGCCAGCGATCAGCTCAAACTGCCTGATAACCGCAGCTACCGGCTCTACGCCGACCTGCAACGCCCCTATGTGGTGTGGAACGTATTCGCCACACCTGAGCTGTCGCTGCAGCCGGTGACTCACTGCTTCCCTGTCGCCGGCTGCGTCGCCTACCGTGGCTATTACCGCCAGGGCGCTGCGCGGGGTACGGCGGCGTTGATGCGCCAGCAAGGCCTGGACGTGTACGTGAGCGGTGTCGAAGCCTATTCGACCTTGGGCTGGTTCGATGACCCGATCCTGTCGTCGATGGTCGGCTGGGGGGATGAACGGCTGGCCACGCTGATCTTCCATGAGCTGTCTCATCAGCGCTTTTATGTGCAGGACGACACCGAATTCAACGAGTCATTTGCCACCTTCGTCGAGCAGGAGGGCACGCGGCAATGGCGTGCAGCGCTTGGGCTGGCGGCGATCGGGGCGGCGCAGTCGCAGCAGAGCGACCAGTTCACCCGGCTGGTGCTGGCCAGCCGCGAGCGGTTGCAGGCGATCTATGCCGGGCCGCTGGACGATGCGCACAAGCGGGCAGCCAAGCAGGCGGAATTCGAGCGCTTGCGGGGTGAGTACAAGCAGGTGCGGGACAGCCAGTGGAACGGGGACAAGCGCTATGACGCCTGGATCTATGCGCCGTTGAGCAACGCCAAGCTGTTGCCGTTCGGGCTTTATGACCAGTGGGTGCCGGCGTTTGCGGCCTTGTTCCGGGAAGTAAATGGAGACTGGGGGGTGTTTTACGAGCGGGTCGAGGCGTTGGGGCGGTTGCCGATCATGGAAAGGAAGGCTGCGTTGCAGCGGTTGATGTGAGTCTTTGAGATTTTGGGGCCGCTCTGCGGCCCTTTCCGACCGGTCCGGCGCCCCGGCAAGGCCGCTCCTACAAGGGATTGCGTGTGCCTGTAGGAGCGGCCTTGTGTCGCGAAAGGGCTGCGCAGCAGCCCCATGGCCATCAGCCCTGGATAAAGGCCTGATGCATATCAGCCACGGTCGCGAAGTGGAAGGCCGGCGCCTCGGCCTGCAACTCTTCCTGGCTGCCAAACCCATACCCCACCGCCACCGCCTGCAAGCCATTGCTGCGGGCACCGATCAGGTCATGCTTGCGGTCGCCGATCATCAGCGTCTGCGCCGGATCCAGCCCTTCTTCGTCCAGCAGGTGGCGGATCAGCTCGACCTTGTTGGTCCGTGTGCCGTCCAGTTCGCTGCCGTAGATCACCTTGAAGTGGTGGTCGAACGCAAAGTGCCGGGCAATTTCACGGGCGAATTCCCAGGGCTTGGAGGTGGCGATATACAGCGTCCGGCCCTGGCCATTCAGGGCTCCGAGCAACTCTGGAACGCCTTCGAACACCCGGTTTTCATACAGGCCGGTGACCCGGAAACGTTCCCGGTAGAAATTCACCGCTTCCCACGCCTTGGCTTCATCGAAACTGTAGAACTGCATGAAGGCCTGCAGCAGAGGTGGGCCGATGAAGTGTTCGAGGCGGGTCAGGTCGGGTTCGTCGATGCCCAGCTTGGCCAAGGCGTACTGGATCGAGCGGGTGATGCCCAGACGCGGGTCGGTCAAGGTACCGTCGAGGTCGAAGAGAATGTTCTGCTGGTGCATGTGCGTCTCGGTAGTCGGGTTCATTCCGGTTGGTCGTAGCCTTCGGCCAGGTGCTGGTCCTTGAGCTTGACGTAGTTGCCGGCGCTATAAGGGAAGAAGGCATGCTCCTGGTCATTGAGCAGCCTGACCTGTTTCACCGGGCTGCCCATGTACAGGTAGCCACTGACCAGGCGCTTGCCGGGCGGCACCAGGCTGCCAGCGCCGATGATGACTTCGTCTTCGACAATGGCGCCATCCATGATGGTGCTGCCCATGCCGACCAGGATGCGGTTGCCCAGCGTGCAGCCATGCAGCATGACCTTGTGACCGATGGTCACCTCGTCACCGATGATCAGCGGAAAACCGTCGGGGTTGAAGGGCCCGGCGTGGGTGATGTGCAGCACGCTGCCATCCTGCACGCTGGTGCGTGCGCCAATGCGGATGCGGTGCATGTCGCCGCGGATCACCGTCAGCGGCCAGACAGAGCTGTCCTCGCCGATTTCCACATCGCCCAGCACCACCGCCGAACGGTCGACGAAAGCCCTGAGTCCCACTTTCGGAGTGTGTTGCTGGAAGCTGCGGATGGCCATGATAGCGTCTCTCATCTGTGCCGATAGGCAGGCTGCCTGCTGCGGTCGGCGTCGATTGTAATTAAGATGGGGCAGTGTTTCTCCTGCCAAGGTATCCGAACCGTGAGTGCGAACAACCCGCTTCTGCAGTCCTACGATCTGCCGCCCTTCTCGCAAATCCGTGCCGAACACGTGTTGCCGGCGATCGAAGCGATCCTGGCCGACAACCGTAAAGCCATTGCCGAGATCCTCGAACAGCAGGGCAACCACCCTACCTGGGCCGGCCTGGTGCTGGCCATGGACGAACTGAACGACCGCCTGGGCGCTGCCTGGAGCCCGGTCAGCCACCTCAATGCGGTGTGCAACAGCCAGGCGCTGCGCGAGGCTTATGAGTCCTGCCTGCCGGCGCTGAGTGCCTACTCTACCGAACTGGGCCAGAACCGTGCGCTGTTCGAAGCCTATCAGGCGCTGGTCAACAGCCCGGAAGCCGCCGGTTTCGACGTGGCGCAGAAGACTATCCTCGACCACGCGCTGCGCGACTTCCGCCTGTCGGGCATCGACCTGCCGGCCGACCAGCAGCAGCGTTATGCCGAAGTACAAAGCAAGCTCAGCGAGCTGGGCAGCCGCTTCTCCAATCAGCTGCTCGACGCCACCCAGGCGTGGACCAAGCATGTCACCGACGAAGCCGCGCTGGCCGGCCTGACCGATTCGGCCAAGGCGCAGATGGCCGCTGCCGCGCAGGCCAAGGGCCTCGACGGCTGGCTGATCACCTTGGAATTCCCCAGCTACTACGCGGTGATGACCTACGCCAGCGACCGCGCCCTGCGTGAAGAGCTGTACGCCGCCTACTGCACCCGTGCCTCCGACCAGGGCCCGAATGCCGGCCAGTTCGACAACGGCCCGGTCATGCAGCAGATCCTCGACCTGCGCCAGGAACTGGCCGGGCTGCTGGGCTACAAGAATTACGCCGAGCTGAGCCTGGCGACCAAGATGGCCGAGTCGAGCGACCAGGTGCTGAGCTTCCTGCGCGACCTGGCCAAGCGCTCCAAGCCGTTTGCCGCCCAGGACCTTGAGCAGCTCAAAGCCTACGCCGCTGAGCAGGGCTGCCCTGAGCTGGCCAGCTGGGACGCCGGTTATTTCGGCGAGAAGCTGCGCGAACAGCGTTACAGCGTGTCGCAGGAAACCCTGCGCGCCTACTTCCCGATCGACAAGGTGCTCAGCGGCCTGTTCAGCATCGTCCAGCGCCTGTACGGCATCGAGATCGCCGAACTCAAAGGCTTCGACAGCTGGCACCCGGACGTGCGCCTGTTCGAGATCAAGGAAAACGGCCAGCACGTCGGCCGCTTCTTCTTCGACCTCTATGCCCGTGCCAACAAGCGTGGCGGCGCCTGGATGGACGGCGCTCGCGACCGTCGCCGTACCGCTGGCGGCGAGCTGCAGAGCCCGGTTGCCAACCTGGTGTGCAACTTCACCCCGGCTGCGCCTGGCAAGCCTGCGCTGCTGACCCACGATGAAGTCACCACCTTGTTCCACGAGTTCGGCCACGGTCTGCACCATATGCTGACCCGTATCGAGCATGCCGGTGTTTCCGGTATCAACGGTGTGGCCTGGGACGCGGTCGAACTGCCGAGCCAGTTCATGGAAAACTGGTGCTGGGAGCCGGAAGGCCTGGCGCTGATCTCCGGCCATTACGAAACCGGTACCGCCCTGCCCCAGGACCTGCTGGACAAGATGCTGGCGGCAAAGAACTTCCAGTCCGGCATGATGATGGTGCGTCAGCTGGAGTTCTCGCTGTTCGACTTCGAGCTGCACGCCAGCCACGGCGACGGCCGCAGCGTGCTGCAGGTGCTCGAAGGCGTGCGTGACGAGGTTTCGGTGATGCGCCCGCCGGCGTACAACCGCTTCCCCAACAGCTTCGCGCACATCTTTGCTGGCGGTTATGCGGCGGGCTACTACAGCTACAAGTGGGCTGAAGTGCTGTCGGCCGACGCCTTCTCGCGCTTTGAAGAAGAAGGTGTGCTGAATGCCGAGACTGGCCGCGCGTTCCGCGAAGCGATCCTGGCCCGCGGTGGTTCGCGCGAACCGATGGAGCTGTTCGTGGACTTCCGTGGGCGTGAGCCTTCCATCGATGCATTGCTGCGCCACAGTGGCCTCACCGAGAGCGCTGCGGCATGAGCGAGGTAGCTGTGAACAAGACCAAGAAGCGCTTCATCGCCGGGGCGGTGTGCCCGGCGTGCAGTGAGCCCGACAAGCTGATGATGTGGAGCGAAGACGACGTGCCGCACCGTGAGTGCGTGGCCTGCGGCTTCACCGACACCCTCAACGAGCAGGGCCTGTCGGTGCCCAAGGAGCTCGGCACGCGGGTCAACCAGCTAGCGCCAAAGGCGGCGCCGGCCAAGGTTCAGACCGTGCAGTTCTTCCCTAATCCGAAGCTGAAGAAACCGGCTGAGTGAAGCCGTCGTGCCGCCCGGGCCTGGTGCTCGGGCCGGCATGCCTGGGTGGTAGATAGTCAGGCCACTCCCACGCTTTTGGCCATGCAAGCTCGCCTGCTCTTCAATTCGAGCAAGGCGATGCTTCATGGACAACCCTCTGCTGCAAAACAGCGCAACGCCCATCGATTACACTGCGATCACGCTGCAGAACATGGGCGAAGCCTTCGACCATGTGTTGCTGGAACATGAACAAGGTATCGAGCGCATCATCGCCGATCAGCAGGCGTTGCCGACCTGGGATGACCTGGTACTGGCCGTGGACGGGCTGGATGCCCAGCTCCTGGCGGTGCTGTATGGCGCCATTCCGTTGGTGGGCAGGGACCAGGCCTGGGCCGACGCCATTGTCAATTTCCATGCCAGGGCTTCGGCACGGTTCGATCAGAAATTCGTCAACATCAGGCTGCAGGCCCTGTATGAGCGCCTGGCCAATAGTGAGATCGGCAGGCAGCTGGATGCCCAGAAGCGGGCTACCTTGCGCTGGCACCTGAATAAGTTTGCGTCCAGCGGGGTGTCGCTCGACAGCGCTGGCAAGGCGCGTCTGGCTGAAATTCAGGCACAGACTGCTGCTGCACGTGCAGCATTCCTCAGCAACATCAATCGGCCCGGGTTGAGCATTACCGATGAGTCCGAGCTGAGCGGCATCCCTCAACGGATCCGCGATGAGCTCGCCGCACGGGCCCGTGAAGCCGCTGAGCCGGGATGGTTGATCCCTTGCGAAAGCGCGGCAACTGACGCCGTGCTCATGCATGCCGAGAACCGGGAGTTGCGTGAGCGTGTGTATCGGGCTTACCACGCCCGCGGTGTCAGCCCTGACCCGCAGCAGGACAACCGCTTGCTGCTGCAGCAACTGGCACGCTTGCAAGAGGAAAAGGCCCGTCTGCTCGGTTTTGCCAGCCATCTGGAGCAAAGTCTGCAGGGCAAGAGTGCGGGTTCGGCTGCCCAGGTGCGCGATTTTCTGCATGACCTGGCCGACCATGTCCGGCCTGCCATGCGGCAATGGCGCTCGGATATCGAACGCCAAGGCGCAGCTCAAGGATTGGTGAATGTGCAGCCCTGGGACTTTGCTTACTTGCAGGCGTCCGCGCAAAACGAGCTTTCCACGGAGGCCCTGCGCGCGTACTTCCCGCTGAACACGGTGATCAATGCGTTGCAGCAGTTGCTGCAGCAATTGTTCAGTGTGGTGCTGCAACCCAGGCCGTTCGCTACCTGGGCCGACAGCGTGCAGACGTTCGAGGTCTGGCAGGACAACGCCCTCATCGGTTTTCTGTACCTCGATGCGGTGCAACATGCCGCCAAGCAGGCTGATGCGGTGTTTACCGCCTACGTGCGCAACCGCCGTATCGATGCCGAGGGTATCTACCAGGCCGCCTCGGTGGCGGTGTTCTGCGATGTACCGCAGGCGCTGGATGGCAGCCAGCCGTTGCTTGACCACCTGTCGCTGCGCAAGCTGTTCCATGAGTTCGGCCATGCCCTGCACCACTTGCTGGTGCGCACCAACAACCATGTCATGTCCAATGTCACCGAGCTCGGTACCGATGGCGTCGAGATGTTCGGCAAGCTCTTCGAGCGCTGGGTGTGGGATGCGGATTACCTGGTGTCGATCTCGTCGCACTCGCAGGATGGTCGCCGACTCACCCGGCCTCAGGTCGATGACTGCCTGCGCAGGTTGCGCCAGCAGAGTGTGGAGGAAATAGCCCGCCACCTGAGCCTGGCCCTGTTCGACTTCGACCTGCATGCCGCGCCGAATGATGGCAGGAGTCTCGAACAACGTCTGGGCGATGCCCGGGAGCGATGCGGATACTGGCCGCTGGCCGAGTTCGAACACCCGGCACACGCGTTCGCCCATCTGGTGACAGGCTACGATGCTGGCTACTACGCCTACCTGTGGTCAGATGTGCGCGCACTGGACCTGTTCACCCGCTTCGAGTCCCGTGGCCTGCTGGATCGGGCAACAGGCAAGGCGCTTGAGCAAGCGCTGTTCGCACCAGGGGCCTCGCGCCCGCTGCACGAGGGAATCGAAGCGTTTCTGGGGCGGCCTGCGAGTTCACAGGCTTATCTGCGCTGGCATGGGCTGATCTGAAGCGCTGACCGGAGGTGCTGGAAAGATCATCAAGCACAGGATACTGTATATCAATACAGTATCGGGGTGAGCCATGATTCCTCCAGCACCGCAAAAGGGCCGTGGCACGGCACACAACCCGCACAACCGCTTCGCGCCGAGCCATTCGGTGGTCGAGGATGACGGTTGGCACCAGGAGGTACCGCAGACCCAGGGTACCGAGGTACGGATCGAAACGGCGAAATCGGTCATCAGCCGCAATACCTCCCCCGACCTGCCCTTCGACCGCTCCATCAATCCCTACCGGGGTTGCGAGCATGGCTGCATCTACTGCTATGCCCGCCCTTCGCATGCCTACTGGGACCTTTCCCCGGGCCTGGATTTCGAGACCAAGCTGATCGCCAAGACCAATGCCGCCGAGGTGCTTGCGCAGCAGCTGAGCAAGCCGGGCTACGTTTGCGCGCCGATCAACCTGGGTTCGAACACCGACCCCTATCAGCCCATCGAGCGTGAACAACAGCTGACCCGACGGTTGCTGGAAGTGCTTTTGCGTTTTCGCCACCCCGTGACCATCGTCACCAAGGGCGCGCTGGTATTGCGCGACCTCGACCTGCTGGCCGAAATGGCCAGCCAACGCCTGGCACGGGTGATGATCAGCCTCACGACCTTGGACGACGGCCTCAAGCGGGTGCTCGAACCCCGCGCGGCCTCACCCAAGGCGAGGTTGCGGGCCATTCGCGTCTTGCGCGAAGCCGGCGTGCCGGTGGGCGTCTTGTGCTCGCCGATGATTCCGATGATCAACGACAGCGAGCTGGAGCGCTTGCTGGAGGCTGCCAAGGAAGCGGGCGCACAAAGTGCTGCCTACATGATGCTGCGTCTGCCGCTGGAAGTGGCGCCATTGTTCGAACAGTGGCTGCAGGACCATTACCCGCAACGCGCGGCTCATGTGCTCAGCCTGATTCGCCAGAGCCGGGGTGGCCAGTTGTATGACAGCCGCTTTGGTGCGCGGATGCGTGGCGAAGGGGTCTTTGCCGAGTTGTTGGCGCAGCGTTTTGCCAAGGCCATGAAGCGCCTGGACTTTGCCGAGCGCGAGGCGCATCCCCTGGACTGCGCGGCGTTCTGCCCGCCGGGTGGGCAGATGGCTTTGTTCTGATGGCCGTGGCCATCCCCAGCCCAGCTAATCCGAGACGATAATCATGCTAATGGCTCTTGGCAGTTGATGTTTTTTTGCTATTATTCAGATCCCGCCTTTTCGATCTGGAACACCCGTTCTAGAGCCTTCGAATTAAGTTTCAGTTAAGTTTTCCCCGCTAGCGTAGGAATCCAGTCAGCGAAGACTGTGATCTATCGCTCTCGCGCGTCATCTAAATCTGCGCATAGCCAGAATCTTTCACCGGTAAAATGGATTTACCTACACACCGTCAAGAGGATGAATCATGCCCGTCAAGGACCCATCCAAGGTCGTTCCGCAAGCCCCCGCGGAGAGCGCCGATGCCGCCCTGAAGCACATCGTCGACGGCTTCCTGCGCTTTCACCATGACGTCTTCCCCGAGCAGCAGGAGCTGTTCAAGAAGCTCGCCACCGCGCAAACCCCGCGCGCCATGTTCATCACCTGTGCCGACTCGCGCATCGTCCCCGAGCTGATCACCCAGAGCTCGCCTGGCGACCTGTTCGTGACCCGTAACGTCGGTAACGTGGTACCCCCTTACGGCCAGATGAACGGCGGCGTGTCCAGCGCCATCGAGTACGCGGTATCGGCCTTGAAAGTGCACCACATCATCATCTGCGGGCACTCGGACTGTGGCGCCATGCGTGCGGTGCTCAACCCGCAGTCGTTGGCCAAGATGCCAACCGTTTCCGCCTGGCTGCGTCATGCGGAAGTGGCCCGCACCGTGGTCGAGAACAACTGTTCCTGCGGCAGCGAACACGAAACCATGCAAGTGCTGACCAAGGAAAACGTGATCGCCCAGTTGCATCACCTGCGTACGCACCCGTCGGTTGCGTCGCGCCTCGCAGCGGGTGAGCTGTACATCCACGGCTGGGTCTACGACATCGAGACCAGCAAGATCGAAGCCTACGACGCCGCCAGCGACAGCTTCCTGCCCCTGGCCGCTGGCCAGCCGGTGCCAAGCGCCACTCCGAGAGGCCGCTACTAAGCGACCCGTCCACAGCTGAACCTTGAATAGCCGGCTGCACCCACCGCGGGTGTGGCGCGGCCTTCGGCTGCCTTGAAAATGCCCTGACTGCCCTGCCGGCGATCTCGCTGGCGGCCCGCGCCTGCGCGCTCGTCAGGGGCCAAACGTGCCCACGGCCAGCGGAATGGCCGTGCGACAGAGAAAGGAGAACGATGGTGAACATGACACAGTTGAAAGCGGCCCTGCCGCGTGAGTTGCTGGCGTCGGTGGTGGTCTTCCTGGTCGCCCTGCCGTTGTGCATGGGCATTGCGATCGCGTCGGGCATGCCACCGGCCAAGGGCCTTATCACCGGCATCGTCGGCGGTATCGTGGTCGGCTTCCTGGCGGGTTCGCCGTTGCAGGTCAGTGGCCCGGCGGCTGGCCTGGCAGTGCTGGTGTTCGAGCTGGTACGCCAACATGGCTTGGCGATGCTCGGCCCCATCCTGCTGCTGGCAGGGATTCTGCAATTGCTGGCCGGGCGCCTGCGCCTGGGGTGCTGGTTCCGTGTCACCGCGCCGGCCGTGGTGTACGGCATGCTCGCCGGTATCGGTGTGCTGATCGTGTTGTCGCAGGTGCATGTCATGTTCGACACGACGCCGCAGCCGTCGGGCATGCAGAACCTGTTGGCGTTTCCCGCGACCGTGAGCGCTGCCCTGCCGGTGGAAACTGCAGGTTCCGGCTGGATGGCCGGTGCGCTTGGGCTGGGCACCATTGCCATCATGTGGGCCTGGGAGCGCCTGCGGCCACAGAAGCTGCGCTTCGTGCCTGGTGCGTTGCTGGGCGTGGCAGCGATGACCGCCGTCGCCATGTGGCTGGCGCTGCCGGTGAACCGCGTGCAAGTGCCGGCAGACCTGTCCGAAGCCATCGACTGGATACGCCCGGATGACCTGATGAAGCTCGCCGACCCGACCCTGCTGGTGGCGGCCTTCGCGCTGGCCTTCATCGCCAGTGCTGAAACCTTGTTGTCGGCGGCAGCGGTGGATCGCATGCACAGCGGCCAGCGTTCGGATTTTGATCGCGAACTCTCGGCACAAGGTATCGGCAACATGCTCTGCGGGCTCCTGGGGGCCTTGCCGATGACAGGCGTGATCGTGCGCAGTTCGGCCAACGTCCAGGCCGGCGCGCAAACCCGTGCCTCCGCCATCCTGCATGGCTTGTGGTTGCTGGCGTTCGTGGTGGTCCTGAGTAGCGTGCTGCAGCAGATTCCTGTGGCGAGCCTGGCCGGCGTGCTGGTCTACACCGGTATCAAGCTGGTCGATTTCAAGGCACTGCGAGGTTTGCGCCGCTATGGTCGGATGCCGATGTTCACCTACGTGGCGACGGCCACGGCGATCATCTTCACCGACCTGTTGACCGGTGTGTTGCTGGGCTTTGCGCTGACACTGCTGAAGCTGGCATTCAAGGCCGCGCGCCTGAAGATCTGCCTCGTGCAGCTGGAGCCCCGCGGCCACATGGAGCTGCGCCTGAGCGGGGCGGCCACGTTCCTCAAGGTACCGGCACTGACCCAGGTGCTCGATAGCGTGCCTGTCGGTACAACCTTGCATGTTCCGCTGGCCAACCTCACCTACATCGACCATTCATGCCTGGAACTGCTGGAGGACTGGAGCAAGACCAGCGGGTCCACCCTGCGCATCGAGCAGCGAGGGCTCAAACGCAGGGTGGAGGGCCGTTTGCGCAGCGTCGCGGGAACCTGAGGTCAGTCCTGCACCTCGGCCATTTCCGGTGCACCCGGCCAGGTACCGGTGAGGTTCACGGTACGGGTGCCGCCCAGCCACTCGCTGGCAGGCGTGTTCCACTTCATCGACTTGCGGGTATTCGAGCCGATGTTGATGAACTCCGCAGTCAGCACCATCTCGCTGGCGGTCAGGGGAATTTCTCCGAAGCTGGCCGAGCTTCCACCGATCACGGTCCTGGAATCTTCGACCGGGCCGGCCGGGGTCTGGTAGGACAGTGTGACCTTGGTGGTGTAAGTGGTGAAGGACGAAGCCTTGCTATCCACCAGCAGGTTCAGCACGCCGATCTTGCCGACCCAGCTCGGGATCAGCACCCGGCTGCCTGCGTACGAGGCAAAGGTGTAGGCGACGGGCAGTGGCTCGGTTGCCACCTCACCGCTTTTGGCTGGCAGGGTATGCGTCTCGACTTCGCTGGAGTTGCTGGAGAACACATAGCTCGCCTTGCCTGTGCCGCTGATGCCGTCCTCACCGAGCAGGCGGTTGAGACCGCTTGCACTGCCGGAAACGGTGAAGCTGGCTTTGCTCTTCTTCGCCGCCGCATTCAGGCCACTGCTGGCGTAGATGACCGAGGTCACCACGCCAAAACCTTCGGAGATGCCGGCGCTGGTCGCCATGTTCAACTTGCCCGCCTGGGCGAGCAGCCAATCGTACTGGTCGTCGAGGATGGCGAGGTTGCTGATGGCGTGCTCACCGGCGATCGCGAACTCCGAGGTAATGGCATTCTCGTTGCCGAAGGTCCATTTCAGCGTGGCATCAGGTTTGACCTCGGCACCTGTGTTCGGGTCAAAGATCACCCCACCGACATTGGCATTGATGCTCTCGCGCGTCACGCCAGTGGATTTGAAATCCCACTTGCGGCTTTGCTCGTTCTTGCTGATCTCGACACCCGGCAGGCAGTCGGCGACAAGCTTGAAGTCGCCGGAGTCGGCGTCGATGATGCCGACCGCACCTGGCTTGATGGAGGGGTTCAGGCCCCAATTGCCCCACACCGTGCGATAGGTACCCCGCAGCAGGTCCGTGAATATCCGGTTTCTTCTGATCGTCATTGTCATCACCTTTAGATAGAAAAGGCCGCCATGAGGCGGCCGGATGACAGTACTGATCGAAGGTGGGAGGCAGCAGCGGGAGCGCTTTCCCTCACCGGTTCGGCGGGTCAGGCGCTGGCCTGGCCAAACTCGACGTTCAACTGGCGCGACAGGCACGGCCAGCGCTTCCATGCCTCGCCTGTCTGCGGGCTGCTGAGGGATTCTCGATAGGCTTCCACCGATTCTGCGGCGAAGCTTTCGTCGTCCAGCATCTCGTCCACCGAATGGTGCACCACCTCATCCAGCTGGTTGGCGAAGGTTTCGCCGATCAACTGGTGGGCGATCAGGTTGGCTACCGTGGTGTCGACCGGGATCAGCGGCTGTTGGAAGTGGCGGATGTACAGGTCGTTGACCTCCTCGACCAGGCGGTGCGCCAGGTAGGCCTCATCCAGCAGGCAGTCGAGGCCCACATGCCCCTGCATCACGCTCGGCGGCTGCAGGAAATAGGCCTCGGCAATTTTCAGCACAGGTTTGATCTGGGATTCGATCCCCGCTTCGCGGGCCACGTTGTGGGCGGCTTCCAGCAGCTCCGGAACTTGATCGATGTAAGCGCTGACGAAGCGCGCCAAAGTACCCTGGGCGTCCTGCTCAGGCAGTTGGATCGAGGGGTGCAGGTGAGGCAGTTGCAGCTCGAGACGCTCTTTCAGTTGGCCGGTGCGGCCTTCGTGATCGTGGGCTTGGCTAATCTGCTCGCGTACAGCAGCGATGTTCATGACAACTCCAGGGACAAGACGTTTCAAACGGAAGACACTAAATTAGCTCGGTATACAGAATACCTAAGACGTATTTGTTATAAATCGCGCAAACGTGTGCGCAGTTCGGTATATCACGGCGCCACTATTTTGCCATAGCCCTTCAAGCACGGGCCTTTGCAGGCTTTTTCTCTTTTCGTGAAGTTCATTTCACCGGTGCCGTTGCGTGCCGTTGGTCGCTGTCTATACTCCCGTTGAACGTGATTCGTTGATGAGGCCCGACTGCTTTTGCAGGGGCTCGGTCGTCGAAGCCAGGTAGTCTTGACCGCCGTTCCCTCTTGCCGCAGGCCACGCCTCCGGGACTACAAGAACGAGAAGGGGAACCCGCAATGATGCGACATCCACATGTCTGGATGGGCCTCCTGTTGTGGTCGGTTTTTGGTCAGGCCAACGCCGCCTGGACCGTGAACATGCACCCGGGGGCGACGGAAGTCTCCAACGCCGTGTTCGACCTGCACATG